>Ga0209636_10000249_pt1 | contig 48441 bp, 55 predicted proteins | sample DeeMarSWOR152_54_FD_187464 | JGI IMG/M metagenome (GOLD analysis project Ga0209636, IMG submission 187464) | Marine sediment microbial communities from White Oak River estuary, North Carolina - WOR-1-52-54 (SPAdes) (version 2) | ecosystem: Environmental > Aquatic > Marine > Intertidal zone >...
CTGTTACTCCCTTTTCGTTCAGTGCTATTCCTGTGATGGATTCCTCGTGTATATCTAATCCGACATACGACTTTTTCATCATATCACCTCTTTTCATCTTTTTCATAATATTACTCCTTCAAAACCCCAATATATGGTTATGGGTTTTGTGGGATCTGCCAAGGAAAAGGTTCTACTACCGTCACGTGTAACAGTTTTGTCTTTTCAACATAAAAACTCCCTGGACAAAAAAGAGTATATTAGGCATCTTGTCTTTACTGATACTATTCATACAAATACCGGGTTCTTAAGCCCTCTCTGGGACTGGCTGCCTTTTGAATCAGAATGGGAATGCTCCCTGTGGCAGGTGTATGTACTGTTCCCTTGGACTCCTATAACGGTAAAGATACATCAGACAAATGTTATGAGTCAGCCCATCAAAGCCCTGTAGGAACATCGATGAACACTGTATCTATGGCGAACTGCTCTTTCACCTTTTCCATTAATGCTTTGATTCCTAAGGTTTCCGTTCTGTAGTGGCCAGCAAATATGACATTGAGGTTGTTCTCCTTTGCTGTATGGTATGATGCGTGCTTGGGCTCTCCTGTGATAAAGGTGTCACAGCCTTGTTCTACAGCAGATTTTAAAGCCACTGTGCCAGATCCAGTAACAATCCCCACTTTTTTGCAGTGATCTCCCCCAAATTGAAATAACGTGTAGTCACCGAGTGTTTTCTGTATTTTACTGGTTAATTCATTTAATGGGAGATCTGCCTGGCAGAGCAATCCTAGGTTTATGTTTTTATATGGGCCAAACTCTCCTGTAATGTTCAATCCCAGAAGGTGAGCCATTTGGGTGTTATTCCCTACTTTTTTGTGGATATCCAAGGGGAGGTGACACGCGTACAAGCCGATATTACTATTCATTAAGAATTTCACTCTTTTGTATACATCTCCTCGCATGTACTTGATTCCACCCCATATCAATCCGTGATGTACCACGATTAATTGGCATCCTTCAGTGTGTGCTCTTCTGAATACATCTATGCAGGCATCCACTGAAAACCCTATCTTTTCTATTTCTTCTGGAGATTCTACCTGCAACCCGTTGTTGCTCTCGTCCTCAATTGTGTGTATATTCAGATAGTCATCCAGAAACTGTACAATTTCTTGTGCATTCATATGTTCACCTTGATCACTTGTTGACAGTACTGTAACCAACATTTTTAAGGTTATACCTAATGAGTATAAAGATGATTCAGATTAGAGCTCTCACCCAGAAAGATTATGATGATCTTATCACTCTCTGGGAGAAAGCAGGGCTACCTTACAGAGCTAGAGGCAGAGACAGCAGACAAGCTATTCAAGTACAAATTGAAGAGAATCCTGATTTATTTCTGGGAGCCTTTTTAGAAGGAGAACTTGTTGGTGGTATCATTGCGACCTTTGATGGGAGAAAAGGATGGATCAACCGAGTGGCTGTTATACCAGAGTACAGAAGACAGGGAATAGCTCAACGTCTCATCGATGCTGCAGAAAAAGCCTTAAAAAAGAGAGGAGCAAAAGTTATTGGCACGTTAATATTTAATACGAACACATCTTCTTTGAATCTCTTCCAGAAAATGGGCTACATCACAAGCAAAGACATTGTGTACTTGAGCAAGAGGGAAAGCCAGGAGAGTTAAAAAGGGCTTTGAAAGAGTCACTTTCTTTTGCATTAAAGGTTGCATACAATAAGTAGAAGAGCAAAATAATGTTACACGTGTAACAATGAACCAATTGGACATTCCATGTTCAGTGAGTAAGCAACAAAATTCTAGATCTTTTTGAATCAAAATCTAAATAATAAGTTTTAACAATGACTCAAGAGTAAATCGTGTATATTCTCACCTTTTTTGAGAGTGATCTTGTGGTCTTTATCTTATCAAGTGAATGAATTCACTGTTGATGGGAATATCTGTGACAATTCTGTGATAGTTACTTTTCAGGCTCTCTGTGCACAGGGAAAGCTTCAACGTTTTTAGGCGCTTTTGTGAAGCAGTATTCCAGCCGATGAGGAATTCCACAGTAGAGCAGCCTCTCAAAAGCGTGATCAGTCAACCAGTATGAAGGACCAAACTCTCTTAGTAAGAGCGCATTAAAGACCATCCATGCAAAACAGTACAGTGCAGCAAACCGCACCAAATAATCCCGAGCAGGCATGTAAGCAGAAGATGTGGCAATTAAGAATGGATGCTTTAACCTCTTAAAAGCAGGTTCAATCTGCCACCCCCTGTAGATGTTGTATAAATCATCTGGCAAAAGAGCACCAAAGAATAAATCACCTTTTCCAGTGGACGTTAATTTTTCACTATCATTGTCGTAGAACTCATCTTCTGTTTTCACACAAAGATTGGTGGCAAATGGATGTAACCCACCTTTTCCATTGTGGGCCATTGCCACAATGAACGATACATCTCCCTTTTCATTCTGCATAGCAAAGTCATGAACATCTTTTCCCATTAACCTCGCTGTCGGAATGTCTTGAACAGGCGCCAACCAGTAAGAGTTGCGGGGTTTACAGAAATCCTGTAAAGCTCTTATAGATTCTGCATTTTCAAATTCTCCATCCAGAAAGATGACACTATCACAGATTTTACAGAGATCATACACATACGTTAAAGTAGAAGTGAGTATTTCCCCTATAGAAACAGACACAGGTACTGGTCTTACACAGATTACGTACTTTTGGTCTTTGTCCACAAATGAAACTGTCATCCACCGGTACACATGCACCCGATTGTTGCCTAGCTCCTTCTTCCATACCCATTGGTTATCTTCCTCGCCGTAGTATGCCTTTGTCAAAAAATCAACAGCTAACTGCACACGTGAACTCCTGAATAACCCATTTTTTTGAGCAAATTCCAAAAGGTTTTCATTTGCTCGTCGATACAGCTTATCAACAGTTTCAATATCCAAATTGTGTAGATGGTATAACACTGTATCACTGGAAGGGGATGTCTCCCTTTCAAAACTGGATCCAAAATACGTATCATATGTAGAACCTTTATGACGGGCTGCATGCATCAAAAAGGTAAGAAACTCATCTTCACTGTATTGAACATTCCAGTGTAGGGGAAACAGGGCTTCACAAAAAATCCTTTTTACAACTGTAATAAGAGATAACACTGCTGTTTCAGGGGACGTTGTATCAATTTCCTCGCCAATACTGTTATCTTCAACCATGCATACCACCTCTCCAGTATTATTGGAACTCTCTGAGATTTCAGGTAGTTTTCACTTTCATACACACTACTCATATCTCCTTTTTATAGATTTCTACCTTCCAAACAACTGTGCAACTTTAGGACAAAATAACAGACCCTGCAATTTCGAGGAAGCTTCTTATAGGGTTCATGGAAGCGGCATTGTTACACGTGTAACAAAATTGAGAGAAACCCAAAATGTGAAACCTTGATCCATGTGTACCTTTTTAAAGAAATGTTCTTTTGTGAACCCATGACTACAAACACACCAGAGCTCTGTCATAATCCATTAACCACATTATTCAAAGAGGTAATAACAGAATTACAGGAAGAACCAGCATTCCAAAAAGAAACAGCAGCCTTTGATAAAGATGGAACTCCCAGTGTCAAGCTTGCAGTAGGGAACGCCCCTTTGCACTACGATCTGTGGAAAGGATTACGAAATCCCGCAGTGATTGGAGTGTACCCTGCAGGGCTGCAGGAAATCTGGGAACTTTACGCCCACCGGAGGAAAAAAGGAATAGATGAATCTGGAAGGCCAACCATTTTTCAGGTACCGCAATCCTTTGATTTTGCATTAAAAAATTATAGTCGGGTGGTCATGGTATCTGTAATGCTCCCCTTTTCTCCTAGAATACTGAACGAGTATGCTGATGTCATTATCAAAAAAGAGAAGGGCTCTTCTCATGTGTTTTCTAGAATGTATGAAGATGTCAATTCACTACTCGATAAAGCTACAACAAGGGTAGCTCTCGATCTGGTAGCAGACCACAACGTGGTCATACCCATGAATAATGATACAGTCAAAAGTATTTCTGAAGAAGCACTACCAGTGACGCGCCAAGGAAATTCTCATGGACCCTCTAAGGGCGGGAATTACCCGCAAAAGAGTGTGGCAGCATTGTTAGGACTTGGACAGTTTGGTGTTAACAGAATTATCTTCAGAGATGAGATCATTAACGGGAAAATCCACCGGTTTACTGGTCCTTTGCGATCTCTTGTCATATTTGATAGTGAAGACGTAGTAACCAATGAGGAAGGTATTATTTATTTGGCTGAGCAGTGGCGCCACTTTCTTTTCACGTTATACAACTTCACAGATACTGATTACGAGGTAAACAAATACCGGTTTTGCTCGTACATACCTTTTAATGACCAGGGTTGTGACCTCTGTAGAGAGTACTGTCCTTCTGGAGCCCAAGAAACTTCTATTCCCACTCCTACAGGAGAGTATCCAGAACACATTTCGAGGCAGACCCACCGATTCTGGGAAGGGAAGCTCCAGTTTGACTATGGACGATGCTGCGAAGAGAGAGGGCAAATGGCAACATTGTACCCTGAGTGGTCGTGTGCACGAGGGTTGACAATGTGCGCCGCAAAAGGTAGAAGAAGGGTGTATGCTGCTGAGAACTTCTATAGAAAGATGTGTGAGTTAACAACGATGTAATGATTGGTTCTCATTCATTTCTCTTAGATCAATTCATTTTCACATCCATATTTTGAACATAATCGCCAAGCCCACTGTTACACGTGTAACAGAGGAAGAATGTCCCCTTATCATATCTTCATCTTCTCGCTCACAACCTTCGCCTCATACGAACCATCACAACATTCCAGATTATTATCGGCAATTGTCGATAGAAAAGTTTATAAATATGTTACTATAAATAATAGTAGCTACCATTGTTGGTAGCAGAACTAAGAGAAAAATGGAGAAAGGAGGTATAAAAAAATGAAGAAACTCTTCATTGTAGCAGTCGCAGCAGTTTTGGTAGCAAGCATGGTACCAATGCAGGCGCAGGACGAAGTTCTCTTGAAAATTGGATGCCAGGACGAACCCAAGACACTAAATATCTGGAAAGCTACTGATGTATGGACGACGCACGTGGTTAATTGGTTCTATCCCACGTTCTACTACAGGAAACCAGTAACGTTGGAGCCATTGCCAGATATCTGTACTATTTCCCTTGACGAGTTGAGAGCCAACAGTCCAGATGGATTGACCTACACTTTCCCACTGCGAGATGATGTTTCATGGGATGATGGAACACCGTTGACAGCGTACGATTATGAATTTGCGTACAACATTATCATGGAACTTGAGATCCCAGATTTCCTCCCCGCGTACGAGGATGTGGAGTACTTCAAAGCAGTTGACGATTACACTGTGGAAATCAAACTTGCCAGGTGTACTCCCCAGTTCGAAGAAAGTGTCATCTTCAGCATCCCTGTGCCCATCCACCAGTTCGAGCCCATGCTGATAGAAGCCCGCGCTACAGATGTGCCGTTACAGACTTTTTTGGATTTGTCTGTGGACAATCCATTGAGTGCTGGACCCTTTTCTTTCGGCCAGTGGGAGAAGGGTGCCTTTGTCAAGCTGGTGACCAATCCGAACTACCACGGTAAAGGAAGAACACTGATGGTAAATGGTGAGACTATTACAGAAGGACCTTTCTATGATGGGTTGCTCTTGAAGTTGTACGGCACTACTGATGCAGCATTATTAGGTATCCAAAAGGGTGAGATCGACTACATCTGGTGGAATTTGGACCCTGGTTACATTGCTCAATTACTGGGTAATGACAAAGTCACCATCGAGAAGGCAGATGAGCTGGGATTCTACTACTTGGCCCCCAACATTGCAAAGGAGCCCTTTGACGATTTGGTTTTACGCCAGGCTTTAGTCTACCTAGTGCAGAAAGACTTCATTGTGTCCCGCGTGCTGCAGGGATACGGAGGTGAAGCTCACTCTGTGGTAATGCCTGCTGCAGGTGACTGGTACAACCCCAACATCAACATGTACGGACAAGGCATGTCCAAGGAAGAGAGAGTGGCCGCAGCCACAGAGATGCTGACTGCAGCTGGATACACTGTCCCTGATGTCGGGTACGCGGAGGGTGGTGTTATCAAGCTCCCCGACGGTACTGACATGCAGCCCTTCGAGATTTTGACACCACCTGCTGATTACGACCCCATGAGAGCCATGTCTGGTGTATTAGTGCAGGAATGGTGGAGAGAAATCGGTGTCCCTGTCACTGCTAAGCCCACATCTTTCGGTGAGATCGTCCACAAGACCTTCGAGGCCATGACCTTCGACTGGTACATTTTAGGATGGCGTCTTGGTGGTACTGGATACTGTGACCACATGAGATACTTCTTCCACTCCGACCAAGCAGTTCCCGATGGAAACAACCCCATGAGCTTCAAGAATCCAGAGGTTGACGCATATCTGGAAAACATCATGAGTTTGTGTGATCGCGACGACTTGGTTGAAGCTGCCTGGAAGGCACAGGAGATCATCATTGAGGAAGTTGGTTACTGTCCATTGTACTACAGAACAATGAACGAGGCCCACCGGAACGATACCTTCACTGGCTGGTTTACCCAGTTAGGAGGTATTGCAGGTGTTGAGTCTCCCAGGAGCTGTCTCTTGTACCTGGAACCCATTACGGAGGAACCAGGAGTGGAACCAGAAGATGGAGACGGATGTCTTGGTACTATCCTCATTGCGGGCATGCTGGCTGCAGGCGCTGCTATAGTCTACAGGAGAAGAAAATGAACACTCTACGAAACGAAAATATTTCTTTTTTTCTTTTTTCTTTTCATATTAACTGAAAACAAAAGAAGTTATTAAACATTTAAATTGAATTCTCTGCTCCTAGTCAGCTCTTCTTTTACGCATGGTTGTATAAAGAGAGTTCATATCAGATAGTGCAATCTCTATCAGATGTTACACGTGTAACAAGATAGCAATCAGAAAAGCATATAAGGCGTTATTATTCTAAACGAGAAGGAGGAACTCTCATGAAAAAGAAGTTCAACAATGTGTACCAGTTCAAGGTGGTCCTGCAGGATGTTAAACCGTCCATCTGGCGGCGAATACAGGTTCCAGAATCCTACACTTTTTGGGATTTACATGTCGCTATCCAAGGATGCTATGGGATGATGCGATAGCCATTTGCATGAGTTCGAAATTGTCGATCCCTCAACTCGTTCACTAGTGAGAATAGGGGCCCCCTTGAAGAATTTGAGGAAACTCTTCCAGAAGAGAAACAGAAGATAGCTGATTACTTTTCTATGGAAAACCGAACTGCACACTATATGTATGATTTCGGTGATAGCTGGATGCACCACATACGACTAGAAAAGATTCTCCCCAGAGACCCCGTGGACTACCTCATGTGTATTGATGGAAAAAGAGCATGCCCTCCTAAAGATTGTGGAGGGGTCTGGAGATATGAAGATTTTCTGGAGATCATTAGTGATCCGAACCATGAGGAACACGAAGACATGCAGGAGTGGATTGGCGGGGAGTTTGATCCAGAACACTTCGATGCGAAAGAAGTTGTATTTGATGATCCTGCAAAACGCCGCAGAATGATATTTGGGTAGGATATTTGGGAAAGAAGGAAAAAGAGGAATATGAGTACAGTAAAATTCCAGAAAACTGCGGCGTTGGCTTTGCCCATTTGTCCATCAAGAGTGATGGCGTTGTCATACCATGCCTGAACTTTGGGGATGATATCTCTCTAGGAAATATCAGAGAACATTCATTGATTGATATCTGGAACAATTCACCAGTACTGAACACGCTGAGATCACTGAGTGTTTTCAAGAGTGAACTGTGTAAGGATTGTGAGTTAGCAGCAGTGTGCAAGGGAGGGTGCATAGCAGAAACATACAAGGGAACAGGGAAATTTTCATGTTATAATGAGTACGCGTGTGTAGCTTTTGAGATAACCAAAGATGACTTCATATATGTGGAGACGGACGGTATCTCTTCTCATCTTTCAGTAGAGATATCTTGACCTTTACAAGGGATTGAAGGCTGAAGAATCTCCAATACTTTCTTGGCAACCCTTTGTGATAAATTTCTTTTTGTCAACTTGTAGTTCTCCCAGTCTTTTCTCAACCCACCAATGAAAGTAGCACGCCAGCAGCAATGGCAGAGCCAATGACACCTGCCACATTGGGGCCCATGGCATGCATTAATAAGTAGTTTTTGGGATTTTCTTTTAATCCAACCCTTTGCACCACTCTGGCAGCCATGGGAACAGCAGACACACCTGCAGCCCCAATTAATGGATTCACCTGTCCCTTGGTGACAAAACACATCAATTTCCCGAATAGTACTCCAGCAGCCGTACCAAAGGAGAACGCTATCAACCCTAACACAATGATCTCCATAGTCTCAACTGTCAGAAACCGAGAAGCAGTCATGGTGGCACCCACTGATAACCCCAAAAAGATGGTTACCAGGTTGATCAGCTCATTTTCAGAAGCTTTCCACAATCGATTCACCACACCAGACTCTCTGAATAAATTACCCACCATTAGCATACCAATCAAGGGTGTGGCTGAAGGGAGTAACAACGCTGTCACGATGGTGATCACTATGGGAAAGGCGATCTTGGTTTTCTGGCTCACCGGTTTCAACTGCACCATCTCAATTTTTCTTTCTCGTTCTGTGGTTAATACCTTCATGATTGGAGGCTGGATAATAGGCACCAACGCCATATACGAGTAAGCAGCTACCGCTACCGGACCCAGTAAATGAGGAGCTAGTTTACTAGTCAAATAAATGGCAGTAGGTCCATCTGCACCTCCAATGATACCAATAGAGGATGCTTCAGGCAATGAGAATCCTAGCCATAAAGCCCCTAATAACGTGGCAAAGATACCGAACTGAGCTGCAGCTCCCAACAGGAAGGTTTTGGGATTGGCCAGCAAAGGACCAAAATCTGTTAAAGCACCTACCCCTAAAAAGATCAACGGCGGAAAAATCCCGTATTTGACACCCAAGTAAAAGAAGTACAACAATCCGCCCTCTTCCATCAATCCTGCCAATGGTATATTAGTTAAAATAGCTCCAAACCCTATGGGAAGCAGTAACAAAGGCTCGTACTCTTTGGTAATAGCTAAATAAATCAGCAAACAGCCAACACCAACCATGACTACATTCCCTACTGTCAAGTTAGAGAATCCTGTCAATTTCAAAAACTCTGTAATCACATCCAGCATGAAACCACCATCACGAAATAACTGTGAGCATATCCCCCGTATTCACTGTCTGTCCCTCTTTGACATGGACTTCTTTTACTGTACCAGACACGGGAGATGAAATCTCATTTTCCATTTTCATAGCTTCCAGCGTGAACAGAACAGCTCCCGCCTCAACAGGGTTACCTACTGAAACGTGAACCTTCAAAATAGTGCCAGGCATGGGAGCAGTCACTGAACCGGAAGCAGCTTTCACTGTGGGGACAGTGGGCGCTGGTGATGGTGCAGATACTGGCGCAGATACTGGCGCAGATACTGGTGATGCTCCACTAGTTGTGGAACCAAGTTTTTTCACATCTTCAATGTGGGCTTCATAAGAAACACCATCCACAATCACCACATAGGACGATCCTTTCTCCTCAACTTCTACTTCGTGAGATTTTCCGTTGATATTAATTACATATTTCATTGGGACACCCTCGTTTGCTGCATCCACATACTTTCTGTGACAGTATGCATGTGGATTGAACCTTTTCTTTTTGTATGGTATGCTAGAGCTAGAGCTATGGCAGCTTCCACATCAGATTTCGTTGCCTCTTCAATTCCTCCAACTTGTTCTGCTTCAACTCTGAATACTCTTTCCAGAATCCATGCAATCAAGGCCAACAAGGCCAGAGCCAGAAAAACGATGCTCATCCCAACCACTATCAATGTTGTACCTGACAATTCCATGATATCACCTACAAGGGAATACTCCCATGTTTTTTGCGAGGCCTCGGCTCCCGTTTCTTGGTCAACATCTGTAACGCTCTTATCAAGTGATACCTCGTCTTGCGGGGATCAATCACTGCGTCCACTGATCCTTTCTGGGCTGCCACGTACGGGTTTGCAAACTTCTCTCTGAACTCCTGAACTTTCTCTTTTCTCACTTTTTCAGGGTCTTCTGCTGCTGTGATCTCTCTCCCGAATACAATATTGGCTGCACCTTCAGGTCCCATGACCGCAATTTCAGCTTGTGGCCACGCGAATATGATGTCAGTTCCCAAATTCCTGGAACACATACATACGTATGCACCCCCGTACGCTTTTCTCACAATCAAGGAGATTTTGGGCACGTTAGCCTCTGCATACGCGTACAGCATTTTGGCACCATGACGGATGATACCGCCATGTTCCTGGGATACTCCAGGTAAAAATCCAGGAACATCCACGATAGCGATCAAGGGGATATTAAATGCATCACAGAACCTGATAAAACGAGCACCTTTATCGGACGCATTGATGTCTAAGCACCCTGCCAAAACCTTAGGTTGGTTAGCAACTATCCCTACGACCTTCCCATTCAATCGGGCAAACCCCACTACCAAATTCTCTGCATACAGCGCATGTACTTCCACAAATTCGCCGTTGTCAACTATAGAACAGATGACATCTTTGACATCAAAGGATTTCATCGGATCTTCTGGCACCATTTCTAGGAGAGCTTCATCTTCTCGGTAGGGAGGATCATTCACCTCCACAGAAGGAGGATCTTCCACATTGTTTGCAGGTAAGTACCTCAGAAGCTTTCTCACCAGGAGCAAACACTCTTCTTCAGAACGTGCATAAAAGTGAGCAACTCCACTGATACTGTTATGAGTTAACGCTCCTCCCAGAGCTTCAAAAGTCACATCTTCTCCTGTTACAGTCTTGATCACCTGGGGACCTGTGATAAACATGTGGGAAGTTTGGTCCACCATGAAGATAAAATCAGTAATAGCAGGAGAGTAGACAGCCCCACCAGCACAGGGGCCCAGAATGACTGAAATCTGAGGCACAACACCTGAAGCCAGTGTGTTCCATTTAAAGATTTCACCATATCCTTCTAGAGAGAGAACACCTTCCTGGATGCGAGCACCCCCAGAGTCATTGATCTGTACAAAAGGTGCCCCATTCTTTAACGCTAATTGCTGTGCATGGGCAATCTTTTTTGCGTGCATCTCTCCTAAGGAGCCTCCTAACACGGTGAAATCCTGGCTTGAAACGTAGATTAATCGTCCATCTACTGTTCCGCATCCAGTGACTATACCATCTCCGTAGAATTCTTTCTTTTCCATGCCAAAATCATGACACTGGTGCGTAGCGAAGGCGCCAATCTCCTCGAAGGTATTATCATCCAGTAAAATCTGAATACGCTCACGGGCAGTGAGTTTTCCTTTTGCGTGCTGCTTCTCGATTCTTTCAACTCCTCCGCCCAGGTGAGCTTTCTGCAGTTTCTCCTGTAATTCTTTCAATTTTTCGTCCATTGCATACCCTTTCCCATTCACGTTAAAAGTTTTTCGTTTCTCAGGGGTTGTCAAATCTGTGGGTGCTGCTTTTGTTACACGTGTAACATTGGGTAAATTTATCTTTATTGTTTGTATTCCATTAACAAAAAAACGATTTATAAGCTCAGAGAGGTTCCATCCCCCGAAAACTTGACAACCCCGTTTCTCAAATTGTCCACTGCAGAACGCAACGAGAGTAAGAATGAGATGTGTATAAGAGATCAACGGAGTAGTTACCACATTCTTTTGGAATGCCGCCTTTTAAGCCCCTTGTGAAAGACTTATCACGAAAATGAAAGTATTACAAGAATGAAAGCAAATTATACTAAATTATCACGGATTCGGATGTCGAAATTGAATTTTTTTGCATCTAATACCAAAAACAGAAACAATTAATAAAAAATGAATTGTTACACGTGAATTGTTACACGTGTAACAGAATTGAGATGACCGCCAAATAGCACAAACATTTATATTCTCTGAAGTGTACAAAGAATGGGGGATGTGAGGTAGAATCCCACTGTCCTTCAAAGCTATCACCCCATGCGCTTTGAGTTCTTGGGCTATAGACTCACTCTCCCAAATACCGAATCAATGTTCTTTTACTGTTCGTATTGGTCATGTCAACTACATATACTTCTGTGGATTCTCTTCGAAAGCCTTCTTACAGCCGGGAGCGCAGAAATAATAGGTTTTGCCTTGGTATTCTGTCTTCCATTGAGCTTCTTTTTCATTGACTTCCATTTTACATACAGGATCAACTGCCATAAAATCACCTCTTACCATTAGGTTATGGATTTTGTACTCTTAAGGATTTGCGTTATGTGCTTTACAGGTTTGGCATATCTTGTCTGTGATGGTTGAAGATTCCCATATCAGTTACCTAGACAATCGTTGGAGTCCAGTTCACGTTCAACCTCCCTCCTCATTAAAAATCAAACTTGTAACCCTCTCATTCACAAAGTGGGATGCAAAAAGAGAGATCACCACAGGGTTACATGACAACAATAGATCCTTCCAAAGCATAAAATTATATAGGTAAAATGGTAACTATTCTCATGAAAGCTGTAGCTGCAGACAAAACAGCACTGAATGAATATGGGCTTCCCAACCTTCCTTTTGTTATACCTGATCCAGAAAACACCAGATATGTCTTAAAATCTGCACAATTTGCGTACATCAAAGACGGTGAAGACACAGTGGGATTCATGGTTTTCCATGAACAAGGGGAACAGATCATCATCTACTACTTGGTTTTTGACGACAAAATCCCTGTGTCTGAAGCAGAGGAATTCATGAAAGAATTCTTGTCACAACAGGAAGTTTTTGCCCTAACCTATGACTGTAACAAAGCATCTCAACTCTTTGATGCCATGGGATTTTACAAAGAATTGGGTCTCCAATACATGGAATTGGACCCCATTCCTCACTTCAGGTCGTCGTACGCGTTGGAGTTTCTGCATATTTCCCCCTCAAAGATTCCAGCAAAAATGTCTCGGTTGTACAACAAATGTTTTGCTGTGACAGATGGAAAGAAGACCTTGGAGGAGTTTATTTCAGATCCTTTCTCCAGGACAGGGACTGCTTTAATTTTGAAGAGGGAGAGTGAGAATATTGGATTCTGGATCGATGTGACCTATTTCAAGGATATGTGCTTCAACTGCTGGGTTGGTATCGTGCCCTGGCGTAGGAGGAAGGGGTATGGTCTCCAGATGATGGAATATGCTTTGAGCTTGGCCAGAGAAAAGGAGTACACAAAAGCAGGTCTTTTGGTGAATCCCAAAAATGTGGCTGCAGTAGAATTTTACAAACAGATCGGATTTGAAAGAAAATGGGGAAGAATCCGCTTCCAAAGTGAAGAAGAATAGTACAGATTGATCCTCATTGCATACTCTGATTAATTGTTGTGAAAATACTGGAGGTATTGACCAACAGAATGTTACACGTGTAACAAATGAGAATACCATCACTTTGAGGCATGAGATAAGAAAAATCGTATAGAGGTTTACCAAAATATGCCCACCTTCTGTAGAATCCACGTTTTCACTCACCTCACAGTAACCTTTTTTTCTCGATTAATGTGAGTATCGTGTCCTCATCTAAGTTGATTTTTTCTTTGAATTCTTGTGCTATCCTTGGAAAATCGTACGGCCAAGGAATGGTGAACGATTTGATTACACAGTGAGCATCATCTCCCAAGATGTCTTCAAGAACTTTATTACCCACAAAGTACGCTGCAGCTTCTTGAGCATCTAAAGATAATTGAGAACTCTTTTCATCAAACTGCATGACCACGTGTACCAATTCATGAATCAAATACAAAAGATGCAATTCCAGGTTCTCACCAGTCATATTAATGGATACAGGGTCTGAAATGCACGGTACAGAGTAGTAGTGTGCATTCTCAAAACAGTACACATGAATTTCTGTGTACGGCCACTGCACTCCAGTGTACTGCAGAATCAGTTCTAAAACCTTTTTCTCGTGCACAGTCCACATCTTTTCGAAGTGGTATACTTTCTCTTTTAACCTGTTAAGAGTATCAGGGCTAAAATCCCCTCTGTGATACAGGAACCACTTATGAAATGAGTAACTCACATGGAAGAATAGACGTGGGGTCATGGTATCACTTTCTGTGCAAAGAGCAAACACATAGCATGCGTATAGGGCTCACGGGATAACTCAACAACAGTCTCTGTATAATCAATGATGTGAAAGTCTGAAAATAGGTTTTTGAGCTCATTTTTTTCAAAAAAGTAGCAGTAACATTGTAATCCTTTACTGTAATACGTTCTGGGTTCTGTAGGTTGTTGTTCTTTGGAATAGTTCTGGTATTCTCTATCATCTGTGGTTAGTGCTGAAATGTATATGCACCCTTTTGGTTTTACAGAATGTTTTACCTTTTGAATAACAGTACAAATATCAGATCGTTTCAAAAACGGAAACACAAAAGAGATTACTACCAAATCGTATTTTTCTTGAGGAAAGTCCATAGTTCGTACATCTCTTGACAATGGGAAGATCAGTTCGTTGACGTCATACTCTTTCGCATAATACGTCAATTTCTCAAGAGCCTTTTCTGAAATGTCCACTGCATCCACTGTATATCCATTCTGGGCCAGAAATAATGAGTGCCTCCCTTCACCACATCCGATGTCTAAAGCATGTCCTCTTGGAGCTCTATCCAGGAACATGGCCAGGTATTTGTCTGCTTCTAGCCCCCATACACATGTGCAGGAGTTATACAGTTTATCAAATTCCCTTTTTGTGTCTTCAGTGAATTCTACCATGGTTCTACCTCCTTCGGGTGTGCAGCAAGAGTCCCAGGAAAACACACCCAGCAGCAATAGTACATCCTAAATCCACATACCAGGCAGAAAGAGGATATATACGATCCCAGAGAAATCCTCCCACAGGTGGGGCAACAATCAAAAAGATGCTGTCATGAATGCTCTGTATGGAGTAGATCTTTCCTCGATGCTCTTCTGGACTGTAGTCACCTAGAATAGTAAAAAAATTGGGAGCGTACACCCCTCCTGTCATTCCTAATACAAAGTAGATGATGCCAATATAAAAGAAGCTTTTCGCGTGAATAAATGCAAAGATAAAAAGAGCGTTAATTAAAACGGACCAAGCGAGTGCTTTCTCGTGACCAATGCGATCTGATACAATGCTGCCTGCAAAGGAAGCTACAGCAATTCCTGAGTAAAAGATACTGATGAGTAATCCCACTACAGAATAATCAAAGAAAAGCACATCCTTAAAGTAGATCCCATAAAAGTTAAAGGTGGTAGAAAACCCGAGAGCAATAAAAATGTCACCACAAATCAAAAAAGTGAGTATCCGATTGGCAAAAATTGCTTTATATGCGGCTTTGAATCCTGAAAAGAAGTTTAATCCCATATCTTTAGATTGTTTTGGATATTTGGGATCTTTTACAAAAAATCTCAGTATTCCTGCTGCAATGACAAGGAAACTAATTAACACAAATAACTGGGTAAATCCAGTCTTTAAGAGCAAATACCCTCCTATGACACCGCCTGCTATACTGAATATATTTCCAACACCATTAATGAGTCCAAAAAGAGAGGATCTCCTCTCAGTGGGAACAAAATCCACGATCAAACTGTATCGGGCAGTTCTCACAATGTTAACGGAAAGGGAAACAACGATGAGACCTGCCACCACCAAAAAAGGATTTCCGTATTGTGCAACAATGATTAACACTCCTCCAGAAAATAAAAACGTGAATACACCCTGTAATAAAGCACGATTGTGCCTATCTACCTGCCAGCCGCTTACCGCAGCAAATACCATGTTGAAGATACCCTGCAATGAGAAGAATATGCTGACTATTACCATGCGGGCTTCAATTTCTTTAATGTACAAAGGGAGGAAGGAACTGAATAAGTATGCAGCTAACCCTGCAGGAATTTCACTGAGCACGATAATACGTACGTACGGGTTGTATAAACTGTAGATTTCTTTATATTTTGATGGAGAGAGCAACTCTTTTATGTCCATGGGTTAACCACTCCAGATTCTTTGGTGTACAAAGCACTGGCCAAATCCCCGTGCGCACATACGGTTTACTGGATTTTCAAAATTTCTTGGTTTAATTCGTTCCACTTGATCACCTCTCTTTGTTTTGAAACCTGTTTCATTTTGTCAGGATTTTCTAATGGTTTCTTATGGTCTTATTTAAACTTTTAGTAAGAAAAACAGGGATAATTTTCCGTTAGAAAGAAAATGGGAGGTAATAGTGCGCAATCTAATCAAAAATGTGGAAGCACTGTGTCAGATTTGAGAGTGAGAAAAGGCTCTTTAGTCATGTAACAATGATTTTTGGCAGAAGCATGTTACAATTTACCATTCGATTGGTGCCTTGGCATCTTTCCATGCTGTACAGAGGTTTCATTTTGGCTGCTTCTTAATTCTGTTACACGTGTAACAATCTTTTTAGTTGAGGTTGTGAGAACCGACGAAGAAAGACGCGGTGAAATCCTGATAATTTAGTCCATTTCCAGTACCCATTGTAGAGCTTTAGCATAATGCCACTGGGCTAAGACTGCGGGGTGGGTTTCGACGTCATTATCAGTTAAATCAGCAGAAAGCGATTCCCGAATATTTTTTAATAATTTCTTTTTCTCATCTAATCTGGCTTTGATTTCGTTTTCTCCTCTCGTTCTATCACCTGCAGAATATGATTTATCAGTATTTGAGTCTTTCTTTTGTCAATTAACAATTCACTCTGCGATGTCCAGGCTTGCCTTTGCTCAGTGATCCTTTGATGCAATTCAGGAAATTCATCGAGTATCCAGCACATTTCAAAAATGGATTTCTTCCAGGATTCACAAAAAAAGGTGGGTAAGGTTATCCGGTGAGTCAACTCATAGATTTCAGAGCGGCATCCCATACCGCACAGGTATCTGACTGTACAAAAACTGCATTTTCCATTGGTATCTTCCACACACAAGGATCGAATTTTTTTCAAAATTGGAGAGTTAATCCATAGATCTTCAAAGTTTTGTTCTCGCAAATTCCCGATTCTAAATTCAGGGTACACTAGATTAATGCATGGGTATAAATCTCCATTGCTTTCTATTAACAGGGTGGATAATCCTGAGCCACAATACACGTAACGCGGTGCAGATTTGACAATAACTGATATATTCCCGAAAAAACTCTGGTCGATGAAATCACCCCATTCAGGATGCTTTTTTAGTATTGTGTGTACTTTCTTGACCATTTGGTGCGGCATGACCTTTACCAGTTCACTGGAGGTGCCTCTTCCCAAGTAGTTGTACGGAATAAATCTGACACCAGATACTCCTAATTGCTGTCCTAATGCAATGAAATCTTCCAGTTCACAAACATTCTCCTTGTGATACACCATACACAACCAGGTGGGAGCTCCACTTTTTACCGATATTTTGGACCCTTCAACTGCTCTCTTCCAGCTGCCTTTGCCACGTACTGCGTCACAGGTTGCAGGGTTAGCACCATCCAAACTGATTTGGACAGCTAAAGGTAAATCTGCCGCCTTTTGAGCAAAATGGTAATCGATCAAACTTCCATTGGTGGACACAGTAGCAGACCCCTTTTCTTTTCGTATCCAGTATTCAGCCACCTGTAACACGTCCTGTTTTCGTAGTAAGGGTTCGCCGCCTAAAAACCCTAAAATTTTGGCACGCATAAAGGGTGCAATTTCCTTTAAGATGTGGATCATTTCTTTACGTGATAACTCGTCTGGGAGGGGTTGGGAAGCATCAGTGTAGCAGTGGCTGCACCGGTAATTACAGGCACGAGTGGGATTCAAGACGACACTGGTAATATTTTGAGCTGCATTCTCTACAGAGAACTGTGTTCTCACTGTCGGTATCACCGGGGGGTATCCTTCTTCATGGATGACCCCCACCTGAATCAACGGGGCTAAAAAGGTGTACAAATCCTTTACTGCTTCTTTGTGGGTTAACCCTGTTTTCCTCTTGTAAAAAACTAGAATTTCCTCAAATGGTGCACCTTTAAATAGCATGTGCAAAATTTTTTTACCTATTTCATTTGTAATGACCCAGTGGGGGTATTCCCCCCAGAAGTAGAGGAATTTCCCCTTTCTTTCCTGTGTGTAGTCTGGGTTAACAGCCTGTAACTGCATAGTCACTTCACTCAACAAGGTTTCCCTTAGTGTAGGATGCAGTGGCCAAAGATTCAGCTACACAGATACGTTTTGATGGTTGATCGGGCTGTACAGATTCAATTCGTTCCATTTGATCACCTCTTTAAATCTGAAAACACATTCTTTCTGTCAGAAGTTTTCTATTGATGCTGTCACAGCCTCTTATTTAAGTTTTTAGGGAGAAACCTTGGGAAGATTTTACAGAAAGGATAAACGAGAATCAATTATGTGCAATTATACCAAAAATGAGGGAAAGTATAAATATGATAGATCTGCCTAATGTTACACGTGTAACAACATCATCTAAAGGGTTGACAACTTCAGTACAAGAACCTATAAAAATGTACGAGAAACATCTTTTTCATGGAGATAATTGAACTTCCAGTGAACCGGATTGATATCAAAAAGGGTGAAAAGACTGAGATGAAAGAATGGGTAGTCTCAGAGAAAAAGTATCAGATTTTAGTAAACAAAACTGAGGTTGCTTTAGTTTCTGCATCTCCTTCTATGGTGAAAGAGCTTGCTGTAGGTTATGTGGTGGGAGGAGGGGTTTTGCACCTAGAGGATATTACAGGTGTTGAAGTGGGTGAGACCACTGTTAACGTGGAAACAGAAAAACCAGTAGATGTGATTGTGAGGCACATTCGTTCTTCTGATTGTTCTTCCCACTGGGTATCTGAAATGGTGGCAAAAGAAGGTATAATAGAGAGTACGTTAAACGTTCCTGCAACCGTTATTGTGAAGGCTGTCTCACGGCTGCAGTCTGATACTGAAACGTGGAGAAAGACCCACGCAGTCCATTCAGCCGGGCTGTTTACAAAAGATGGCAATATATGTGGACTCGTGGAGGATGTTTCCAGACACAATGCATTTGATAAGGTAGTTGGAAGAGCTCTTCTGGATGGATATGATCTCTCTTGTACATTTGTGGCAGTGAGTGGCCGCATAACCCAGGATATGGTGGTAAAAGCTGGAAATGTAGGTATTCCCATTATAGCTTCCCGGTCGACAGTAATTGAACCCGCTGTTACAGTGGCTTCTGCTTTAGGGGTAACAGTAATTGGTTACGTGAGAGGTGGGCATTTAGTGGTTTTTGCACATCCTGAGAGAGTTGATTTATGAATAACAATACAGATTAAAGTTCTGAAAGGGGAAATCAATTGGTTGTACTGCAGCACTTTTTTCTCATGGTTGTATCGAACATCAGTGTCTCCAAAAGTATTTTTTCATAAGATTTTTGCACACCTAATCAACTCACGAACAATAAGAGAATTTGCACTTTTCATTCTAAAATTTGTGTGCACGAACTCACCCAAACCTTTTTAATATTATTGCAAGATACTATAACGAGGTGAAGATATATGAACTTTCTGAAAGGTTGGCCTTTTGAACCTGTAACTGAGATTCAAAATAATCAACTGTGTGGTGACGGAGCTTCAGGCGGTGGAAGCCCCGGTTGATCCAGGTTTATCAGGAGTCCAGTGATAAATAGGGATAGAACTCCAGAAACGATTAATATATCCCAAATCACCCATTTTAAAACAGAATTGAAACAATCGTTTTTCAAGTAGCCCTTTCTCAGTGCTCACATACATGAGTAAAGCATCATCAACTTTAGTAATAGAGGTATGGCATGGCAGGTAACTAAAGGACTCACATAACAGTTCTTCATAATCTGACCAGAAAACGAAGAATTGTTGTGAATACAATCGGAATCCTAGAGGGTAATAAGGTAATAACACTGTGGACACACTTAACAAGTATTCCAATCCTTTATAAAAGGAATCAAAAGATATTTGTAGCTTTTTCACAATTGGTGTATACCCAATTTTCAAATCGTATTTAACGTGTGGGAATATCATCCACCCATAGTAGGAACTTCCTTTCTCTGGAGGTTCTTCAGGATATTCCACCTTTATCTTGGTTGGTGTATGATCACGGTTCAATAAAGCTTCCATTCGATCTAGCGCACTTTCGTAACTGCAATACGGTGTTTGAGGAAACAAATAATTTCCTCTGCTGCCAAAAAAGAGTGTTCCATCTGGAAGAAAATCCAATGGTTTGCTCGTTTGAAGTAAAATATCAAATTTCCCTGATGTGTAGGAAATATAGACCGTATCTGGGTAATTTTTAAAGTTTTCATACAAATTATGAGCAGAATCGCTCTGAATTAAATAGATATACTCTTTCCTGTTTTTATACATTTTCAGACGAATCTGAGGTGGGAAAAAAACTTCATCTCTTAATCCCTTTTTCCAGTACTTTGAAAACGTGTTCCGTGAAACATTACACCTTTGAGCAGCGTCATCATAGTATAATCGAGGTTCTTTCAGAAAGGTAAGGTACATACAGTGCTGTAACTTCTCTATATCCTCTTGTAAAAAGATGCACATTTCTTTCACCAATAACTTCATATACAAAGGGGTTTATAAATCTATCGTAGCGGTTTCAATTTTTCGTTCCTGTGAGAAACCACTACAAAAAATGAAAGAGGATGTGATACCATGGGTGAAGACATCATAAAGAACATGGAAGAACAGGAAGAGACCCAAAATGAGGAGGAAACCAAAGATAAATCAATGAAAAAACCACCACGTGGAAGCAGTGGTGCTCCAGGATAACCAAACAGTTCACGTTTATAGAAAAGTTCCAAAATCTTTTGGCTTTTCACCAACTTTCACTCCCTTTTGAGGTGTCAATACCCGCAAAAATCGCTGAGGATCTGTATAGAGGGTCAAAATTCACGGATTCACCTCCGTTTGTTAGAATAGAACCCTGCACCAGGAGTATGTCAATGAGAATGAGCGAACGGAAATACGATCTTTTCCATATGTTGGGATTGAAAGGAACTATACAGATTCTAAAGTACTTAAAAGAGCACAAAAAAGCTCAATACAAAGATTTGAGATCGGTAGGGTTGAGTATTCATCTTCTAAACGATAGGTTAAGACAACTTTTAAAGCTGAATTTAATCTCTCATCATCTAGTACTAAAACGAAGACAAAAGAAAAGAATGGTACGAATTAACAGAAAAAGGGAAAAAGATTCTTAAATTCATTTTGGAGCTTGAGAAAATAGTGAGAAATCACTTTCTAAAATCTAATCAGATTTTTTAAATCTCTGGGATTTAGTCTTAGACCATACTTTCGGAAGTATTAAACATTAATATTTTTCCAGTGCTCTCGGTGCACCTTCTTAAATGCAGAACCTCCTTAAGGTCTGGTGAAGAGTATGGAGGAGAAAGAACTACTCATGAAGATGGAACCTCAAATTCAGGCTAACAGGAAGAATCTGCCCTTTCCGCGGCTTTTGGCAGAGGGCATTCTCCACACAGAAAGACCATTGTCAGAAAAAGAGGCGCTCCTGAGAGAACTGTTCGGAATACCTCTCGAGGAAGGACAGCGCAAGCTGACAGAGGTTGCTTTTTCCTAGTTACCTATTTTCCTTTTTTTTGGTTTTTTTCTCTTTATTTTACGTTACTTATTAGAATTTCTGCACTGATAAAACTTCCACAGCATCCTGTTCCTCTCTAAAACCTTTTTCTTTTTTTTAACTGATGTTACACGTGTAACAATGGACCTCCAAAGACAATCCTGAATAATAAAACCTTTTGTCTCCTGGGGTAGGTGGATTCTTAGGGTGCCAGTATGGTATGTTCTGCAGGGTTACTATCATTTGTGGCAAAATGAACCTCATAAATTGAGAATCGCATGCATTACTCAAATGCTATAGTAAGACATTTAAAGACGCCGTACAATTAGAAATAATGATGATCATAGCAGGTGATTAAGTGGAAGACATTGAAATGTACAAGAAAATGCTGGAAATCAGACGGTTCGAAGAAAAAGTGTATGATTTGTTTACCCAGAACCTCATACCTGGTACTATGCATTTATACATTGGAGAGGAAGCAGTAGCTGTCGGTGTGTGCGCAGCTTTGGATATCAATGATTTTATTACCTCAACCCACAGAGGACATGGCCACTGTATTGCAAAGGGTGCCTCCTTAAAGAAGATGATGGCAGAGTTGTTCGGAAAACGAACAGGATACTGCAAGGGAAAGGGAGGTTCCATGCACATTACGGACAAGAGTATTAACATGTTAGGGGCCAATGCCGTCGTGGGAGGTGCTATCCCCATTGCAGTGGGTGCGGGATTATCCTGTAAGCTGAAGTACCCGGAAAGAGTGGCAGCTTGCTTCTTTGGCGATGGCGCGTCTAACCAGGGTACCTTCCACGAGGGAGTAAACATGGCTGCAGTCTGGGATTTACCAGTGATTTTCGTGTGCGAGAACAATTTGTATGCCATGGGGACGAGGCAGTCCATTGCCATGAAGGTTCACAACATTTCTGAGAGAGCTGCAGGGTACGGTGTCCCCGGCGTGACAGTAGATGGGAATGATGTCATGGAAGTGTATGGAGCTGCAAAAGAAGCTGTTTTAAGAGCCAGAAGAGGGGAAGGGCCCACATTGATCGAGTGCAAAACGTACAGGCACAAGGGGCATTCTCGGTTCGATCCTGCCAAATACAGACCTGAACCAGAAGTTGAAGAATGGATGGCAAAAGATCCTTTGATACTCTTCAAGGTGAAGTTACTGGACAAAGGCGTACCAGAAGAGTTCTTCCAAAAAGTAGAAGGTGACGTTAAGAGAGAAATTGAGGAAGCTGTGGAATTCGCACAGAACAGTCCACTTCCTGCACCTGAAGAAGCGTTAGATGATGTCTGGGTGGTACAATGAGAGAGATCACTGTGGTTGAAGCGTTAAATGAGGCGCTGCGGGAGGAGATGCGCAGAGATGAAAATGTCATTTTGTTAGGAGAGGACATCGGGAGATACTGGCAGGGAGCCTTCAAAGTAACCAGAGGATTGGAAGAAGAGTTTGGACCAGAACGAGTACGGGACACACCCATATCAGAAAATGCTATCATCGGATGTGCAGTGGGTGCTGCCATGACAGGGTTAAGACCGGTGGCGGAAATCATGTTTGGGGATTTGGTCGCTTTAGCTATGGATCAAATTTGTAACCAGGCTGCCAAATTACGGTACATGTCTGGAGGACAAGTAAAGGTACCCATCGTGCTGAGGACACCTTTTGGGGCGGGGGGTTCGTACGCTTCCCATCACTCACAGAGTTTAGAAGCGTGGTTTGTCCACGTGCCAGGGTTGAAAGTGGTGCAGCCCTCAAATGCGTACGATGCAAAAGGGCTGCTCAAATCAGCTATTAGAGATGATAACCCTGTAGTATTCTGTGAGCACAAGTTCGTGTACGGATTAAAGGGAATAATTCCTGAAGAGGATTATGCAGTACCCCTTGGAAAGGCGCGGGTGATGCGGAAAGGTACAGACCTCACGATTATTGCTACCTCATTAATGGTGACGAGAGCGTTGAATGCAGCTTCAGAGCTTGAGGATGAAGGTATTTTTTGTGAAGTCATAGACCCAAGGACTTTGAGACCTTTGGATGAAGAAACATTGTGCAATTCTGCCAAAAAAACAGGGAAAGTCTTGATTGTCCACGAAGCCTGCGACACAGGTGGTGTATCTGGAGAGATCACCAAAGCTTTGGTGAGAGGAGCTTTTTACCACCTGGATACTCTTAAAATACTGGCTGGAAAGGATGCACCCATTCCCTTTGCACCTGTCATGGAAAAGTGGGTAGCACCAGATGAGGAACGAATCAAAAAAACAGTAAAGGAGATTGTAGCATGAAAATGGTAATGCCGAAAATGGGAATGACTATGGAGGAAGGCACCATCGTGGAGTGGAAGAAAAAAGATGGGGAATACGTTGAGAAAGGAGAAATTATTCTGGAAATCATGACCAACAAGGTGAACATTGACGTGGAAGCTCCTAGTTCCGGGTATTTGAAGATTTTGAGAGGTCCTGATGAAGTTTTACCCGTGGGGGAGATAATTGCACTCATTGAGGAGTCTGCAGAGGCTGCAAAAAGAATTGCAGAGGTTCCAGTGGCCCAATTTGAAGAGGTCCCCATATCCAGAGTAGAGGTTGAGCCTACAATTGCGGGTGTTGCAGACACAGTGGAACGAATACCTGCATCACCGAGAGCTCGAAAGCTTGCTGAAGAAAGAGGTATCTCCTTGGTGGGAATTACAGGGACAGGCCCTGGTGGTGCTATTACAGAAAATGATGTTCTACGAGAACTTGGAGAACCAAAAGTAACTATCCCCGTGGTATCTGGAGGGTTTGGAATTGAATCTGGATCATCTGCACAATCTGGGGGTGTCTCTCCTTTGGCAGAACGGATCGCCCGTGAAAGGGGAGTTGACCTCTCAAAGGTGAAAGGAACTGGAATCGGTGGGAAGATTACCAAGGAGGATGTACTCAGGTATATAGAAAGAGAGGTAGAACCTGAAGTTGTACCAGTTCCAGAAATTCCAGTGTACGAGACTCCGGTAGAAGCTGCAGAACCAGAAGTTGTACCTGAGGTTGTACCAGAAGAATTAGAAGCCATTACAGAACCACAAGTTGTACCAGAGGTCGTTCCAAAGGTCATGCCAGAAATACCAGAAAGACCAGAAGTCACTGCAGAACCACATATACCGCCAGAAGCACCGGGTATCCCCTTAACCGGAATCAAAAAACTTACTGCAGAAAGGATGATCAAGAGTAAAAGAGAAGCACCTCACCTCACTCTAGCTATGGAAGTGAGTATGACAGAAGCGTCAAAATTGAAAACCTCCTTAACTGTCAGTTACACAGATATTATTGTTAAAGCCACTGCCTTAGCTTTAAAGAAGTATCCCATTATGAATTCCACGTTAAAAGGGAATAAGATCATTTTGAGAGAAAACATTAATATTGGCATTGCTGTAGCCAGAAATGAAGACTTATTAGTACCTGTGATCCACAATGCAGACAAATGTTCCTTGAAAGAGATCTCCCGGATAACCAGAGACATAATCGAGAGAACGCAAAAGGACCAGCTCACTGAGAAGGACGTCCTGGATGGTACCTTTACTATTTCCAATTTGGGAATGTATGACATCGATTTTTTTACTCCCATTATTAATCCACCTGAAGCTGCCATTTTAGGAGTGGGAAAGATCAAAAAGGTGCCAGTAGTTATTAACGATCAGATCCACATTAGAGAGAAGGTCACCTTGTCGTTGAGCTTTGATCACCGGATTGTCAACGGCATGCCAGCCGCTTTATTCTTGCAGGAAATCAAAAACCTGCTCGAACATCCGTATAGACTGTTCATGGAGGGAGAGACATGATCACCATCATTGGAGGAGGCCCTGGAGGGTATACTGCTGCTATCCGGGCAGCCCAGTTAGGAGCTGAGGTCACCTTAATAGAAAGAGAGGAATTCGGGGGTACCTGCCTGAACTGGGGGTGCATACCTTCCAAAGTATTTTTAAAAGGTTCCAAGATTTTTTCGCAGCTGGAAGTGGGAGAAGCCTACGGAGTTTCTGCCAGAGCTTCACCTTTTGACATGCGGAGGTTAGTGGAAAAAAAGGATGAAGTAAAGCAATCGCTGGTGACAGGGTTAAAGAATGTGCTTCGCTCTTACGGAGTCCACATGCTGCACGGGGAGGGCCGCATTACAGATGAACACACCGTACAAGTGGGGGTAGAAAAGATCCCTTCAGATAAGATCATTATTGCCACAGGGTCTGAACCAGATGTCCCGCATTTATTCCAGGAGATGGTAATCACGTATAAGGAGGCTTTCCAGTTGGAATACCTTCCTCGCAGTGTGATGGTTGTGTACGGCGGTGTCTTTTCAGTGGAGTTAGCGTGGTTCTTTTTAGAAACGGGATCAGAAGTTATCATGCTGACTGCTGGATTATTAGAAAAGGAGTTTGAAGATATCGAAGGGAGGATTGCCTCGTACTTGAGAAATCGTGGTATCAAAAGCGTGGAAGGGAGAATCACCTCCATTAAGAAGAGTGGAGAAAAGAAAATTGTTGACGTAGGTGCAGAAGAGGTCATGGCAGAAGAAGTGATATGGATGAAAAGAAAGCCGAGTTTCGGGGGTATTCCTCAAACATTTTTGACAGGTGAATCTATTACTGTCAATGAACACATGCAGACTGCACTTCCTCACGTGTATGCGGTGGGCGACTGCACGGGAAGTTTTTTGGCAGGAGATGCCATGGCCCAAGGGATAACAGCAGCAGAACATTGTTTAGGGAGAAATGCTGTCTACAAGAGCCAGTTGGTCCCTAAAGTCATGTATGCTCCTGAAGCGGCAGTGGTGGGGTTAACAGAGAAAGAAGCAGAAAAGTATGATGTAGTTAAGGGGAATTTCCCCTTTGGAGCGTCAGGGAGGGCACAAACGGTCGGTGCACTACAAGGAAGGGTGACCATATTGTCAGATAAGAAATACGGAGAGATTTTGGGAGCTTCTGTACTGGGGAAAGGAGCTACAGAGTTAATTCATTTAATTTCCTTTGCCATGATGATGGAAGCCACCATTGATGAGTTATCTCGTTTGTTGTGTGCCCATCCTACTATGACGGAAATGGTGAAAGATGCGAGTTTGGATATCCATGGTAACGCCTTCAATATGCCCAGAAAATGAGTTGCGATTGCTGTACCAGCATGGCAATCCGGAGATGTGTTTAGCAGTAGAGGAGGCTATAGCTCGGTGCGGTATGAGCACGGTGAGGGTGTGGACGACGTCGCCCTGTGTGGTTGTGGGACGCTTTCAGGAGGTGGATAAGGAAGTGGATGTAGACTATTGTAGACGAAATGGTATTAAGATTTTGAGACGGTTCACAGGTGGGGGAGCTGTCTTTTTGGATGAGGGCGTTGCTTGTTTGTCCTTTTGTTTACCTTTACAGCAGAATCCACTGGATGTATTTCGGGCTTTAAGTTCGTGCGTGGGTGAAACAGTGGGAGCTGGAATTGATGAGAAGAATAGTCTATTCATTGAAAAAAAGAAGGTTTCAGGAGCTGCCAGCTGTAAAAAGTGGGGTTCTCTCTTTCATCACATGACCTTACTTGTGGAGTGCGACCTTGAGAACATGAAAGCGTTAACACACAAGAACAAAGGGAGGACTGCCAGCAATTTCTGTGAGGTGGTAAATACTGGAGGGAACATGAAAGCAATTTTGTTTGAGATTGCACAGAACTTTCAGAGAAGGTTTGGTGTCACTTTTAAATCTGATAAGCTTACAGAGGAAGAACGTGCTCTGGCTGAAGAATTGCTTGGGAAGAAATACAGGAAAAAAGAGTGGAATTTCATGGGTATCGACCCTTTTTAGATGGTCAGGTTAATTTTAGTATCCTCAAGCAATGGAGGAAATGTCATTTTTGCTTCATACACCGTTAAGTTTATAAAGGATGAAAACTCAATAAAGAGTGCGAAAGCTGCGATACTACCACATCTACCTCCTCTTTCCTTTTTTTAATGGGTTGTTGGGTTATGACCTCAAGTGGGAGTGTCAATTTTTTGGGCTAAATTTGGATTTCTTTAGACATCTACTCTAGAGAATGACTAAAAGTGACAATTTGTTACACGTGTAACAAAAATGAGACAGATACTAATTGGAAACCCTTCAAGTATTCAAAATAAAAAATAGAAAATAATTAAATGTCGTAACCCAAGAAATACAACAGTACAATGATGAAAACTCCTATGACTCCTCCTATGGCTGTAAGAATGACATCCCACAACCCAATGTGCATTCCTGAAAGGATACCTACCCATTTGAGAAGGGCTAAAAGAATTAATCCAACGATGGCGTTCACTGCCAGATATTTAATGGCTTTGAAAAGAATGTATATTGCTACTACTATGATGATGACGAGGATCAGTGCACCTAAACTTAAAATTAATGGCATAGATAGTACAGGGAAAGGTTCTTTATAAAGATTTCGAAACGCCATCATTCTTTCCTTATAATTTCAACTAGAATTTTTTGTAGAAAATGAATTATAGACTATTTGTAAGATCTACCGCAGTTTATTAATATTTGCGATTTTTACCATACAGGTTGTATATTTTGCCATGATTTTGTAAATTTACCGAAAGATTTATAAAGCTCAAATGCATAATATATAGTAGGATCGAAGTTTATGAGTGATATCACGATCCGAGACAAAGGTGATATCATGACCCAAAAGGAATACACGGGTAATGGAGCTAGTGGGATGACATGCCAGAGACTTCTCCAATCAAGAAGAGGAGATGAAGGTCCTGATGGATAATATCCACAGTGTCAAACTATTCTTGGAAAGCGACATATCTGAGATGTCGTACAAGAATAGAAAGAGCTAATTTCATATCGCGAAATGTTTTTTTTCGTTGAGCGGCATTTCTTTCTGTCTAATCTTACAGGAAAGACGAGGATTGCCGCTCTTTTTTTAAAAACTGACGGTTTTTGTAAGTTTAGGTAACTATGCCCCCCTGATTTCGACAACACCCAATACATAGAGGCTGTGTCAAAATGTTGCCACGCTATCCTCTGAAAGCGTATGCTGAGATGATTCATGATCTCTTTTCTGCTTTAGGGATGTTGGTCCAATAACCTATGATGTAATGCAAAAACTCAAGAACGGTGAGTATTTCCACGGGACAGATGAAATTTACCAGTTTCCTGGCTTCTATATATCATATGGGCTGCAAGATTATTTCTCAACGATCAAGAAAATTATGGGGGCTGTATGAGAGTCATCAGTTGGAAAGATACAACAATAAAATGAAAATGATGGCTGTACTTTAGAACAGAATCGTTTGACTGTGTAAAATGCAAGGCATATAGTGTTCTTAGAATGTAAATTATGAATATCAAGCAAATTATTCTTACGTCATAAATGAAGCATCGTATACAGAATTATTTATATAGTTTGAAGATAAGTCTATCAAGATGACTCCTGAAATAATATGTAAGGGCTGTGGGAAATCGATTCAAGAAGATGTGAATTTTTGTCCTGTATGTGGTACAACATTAGGAAAACTTGAAGAAAAATACATTTTTGAGACAATGAATGACTATGTTTCAACTTCAAGAGGCAATCTTGATCAGTTTCTAGAACTTATGGAAAATCCAAGAGAACTGGAAGAAAAAATACAGGAAAGAATACAGGGGAGACAACCACAAGTCTTTGAAAGGCAGAGAGAGATTACCAAAAAGATCCTTGATAGATTCCCTGAAATAAAAAGGTATGTAATCGATAATCCAGAGTTAGAATTCAAGGCATTTATCATTTCTACCCCATACGAAAAGAGTCCAGACGACTTTCAGCACGACTGTCTCCTTCGTCACCTAGCTATCGAGCAGAATGGACTAGTAAATTTTTCTCTAGGCTCAACTGAAATTGCTACTAATTTATATGCTTTCGATGTTCCCATATGGGCACCCAAAAAAGTTGGTCACGAACTTCTATTGGATCAAAAGCAACAGGTTGAAAGGTGTCTGCCCCTGTCTCAGAAGAAATTTCTTTTTAGTGCAGAGCCTTGGTGGGTTTGTAGTAATGTATTTGATCTAGATGGAAGATGGGTTAATTGGAAGCTGCTTTTTGAGACGGAAGGCCTTATGGACTACATACAAGAAGAGGGAGTAGTACCTTTGAATTTCCAAATCTTCTCAAATATGGAATACTCAGACTTCTTTTCAATTGCAGGGACTCGTGGTGATGGTGAGATTCTTGTAGGAGTGCATACGATGGAAGAAAGTGACAAATTTGAAGAACACCTCAGCGAACTCAAAGATTTTTACAAGCTTGGCAGAGAGCCCGAAATTTCAATCATAAGGATATCCTGGGACACGTTGGAGTACTTGGGTCTTATTGGTATCTCAGCACAACAGCTATTAAAATCACAGAGGGGTCATTTTTTCCGAAAAACAATCTCAGATAGTATAATCGAAAATGTAGAGCAAAAAACCATCTCGGATGCAAAAACAGTGATGGCAGGAAGAAAATCTTCATCTGTGGATGAATTCATGGAGAGGCTAGCTGAAAGATTTCTCTGGCATGAAATGCAGGGGCAAGAGGGTATAGTGAAGATTACTCATGGAATACCCAGAGAGTTGAAAAAAGAGTACCGTATGTTGGGTGATAAAGCTTGAAGTCCGAATTTTTTTCCATACAGGATGAAAAAAATGTATCTTATCCTGAAGCAGATATATATTTGTATTTAGGTTGGATAAATTCAAAAAATATCTTGGGTTTAGCAATATCTTCATCTCCTTTCTCTCTTCCTCATGTTATCAAAAGTAATTTGTTCAATTTGCTCGATTTTTTTGCCTCACATTTCTTTGTATTCTCATCGGAATCTATCTTTCAAGAACTCCAAACCTCAATCAAGAAATCTAGTGTCATAGTGCTAAAAAGAGACAAAATATTGGTATTTTCTGATAAAAACTATAAATATGCTAATGAAAGAGCCTTACCAGGAAAAAAAGTTATCAAAGAAATAAATAAAGAAAAATTATGCCCACTTAGACACCTTCTCTTGCTCTCCAGAACAATGGATGAAAAACAACTAAATGCATTCCATTTGGCGATCAAATATAAATTTCCAATGGTAGACCTGGTAGACTTTAATAAGAAGACCATTAAGGTTGGAAAAAAAGAAATCATAATAAAATGGAATTCAATAATTTCAGACCAGAAAGGATCTGTGGAAGAAGATTTTGTGAGAACCTTGAGATCTGCCCTGAAATCTCTTGAAAATGAACACCATTCTTTGTTTGAAAAAATACGCTTGATTGTTCCTCCTGGAGACTATTCAGAATATTCCCTTTCTCCCCTTTTTAATCTTCTTCTCTATATGCCTGTAAAAAAATTACGAAAAATACCAAATCAGCCAAAAATCGGAATTGCATCTCTAAGATTCGAAGTAGTTTTTGAACTTGAAGAGGAGAACATTCCGCATCTCACAAGTGCTTTGAGAGAAGCACTTTCTTCTGATTTCCTCCAGGTAATAGTAAATGAAATGGGAAGAATTAGACCGAAGAAAATAGAGACGCAAGATAAAGAATATTTTAGGGTGCGGATATCTATCACTCTTGAAGCTCCTAACTCCATTAGCCTAGAGAATAGCACAATGGTGGCAAAAGAGCTTGCATATTTGGTCGTAGAAGAAGTTCTATATGAGCTTTCAACCGAATCTTACACAAGATTCAAAAAACATAAGGTGCCTGAATTTTGGTTGAAAAATGCTGGCATAGTGATTGAAGTATCACCCTCTTTAGCTGTTAGAGCTAAAAGAATTATTCGCAGCTATTTTAGATCTCACCTTGATCCTTCCCGGAAAATAAGGATGCTTCGAAAATCGAAAGATAGGATTAATATACTTTCTAATCTGTATTTCAGCCCAGCTTATGATTACGTAGTTGATATGAAAGAAGAAGGCATATTCCAGAATATCGAAGCTGAAGACCCATACAGTAGGGTAGGGATAGAGTATTTGATGAGAAAAGAATTTGATCAAGCTCTAAAATTCTTCAGAAAAGCTAAGAGTGTTCTCATGCAGGACCTTCAAAATATTGATTCTGAGGGAGAATCCAAGAGGGACACTCAGCGTGAATTCCTGAAGATTAAGAATTATTTTTTGCTTAACGATTTATCACCTGAAGGAGTTCTCCTATCACCGAGTTATACCAAAGAAACAAATCCCGGGAAAATTCTCGAGATGCTAAGTGTCACTGAAAAATGGATCAGAACTACAACAAGACTCCGCGACATTGAAATCTTAGAACGGCAAATGAGATTACAACATTTAGATAGGGCAGAATACGCTAAGACCATAGTAATGCTGCGTCGACTCATGAGGAAAATAAATGTTAGATTTTATAAGAATTTTCACAACTTCATAGAAGATATTGGCAGCTTCTATGTGAATTTGCTGCAGGAAATTGAGAAAGAATCACCAGAATCCATCAAGGAATGGATGAATCTAAAGATTTAATCAGATCTCGTGTTCAATAATCAGTTCTTTGGAAAGAGATTCTATAAATGAGATATCATAACTCTCCAGATCGATGTACTTTAATCTATCAAGGATAAGATTTGCTAGAAAACTAGAGGATTCTCTGTTGAGTTCCAATCTCCTAGAAAGAAAATCTGCAATATTGAGTGCATCCCATTTTCTTCTGATCTTGCCCTCTCTCACTATAATGCCTCGATATTCTTTGAATTCCCTGACTACTGCACTCTCTGCATAAAATTTCGGCCTTCTGCAGTCTATTTTCATATTTTTTGCCATAAGATACATCAGATCAACTATTATTGCATAGCTTATCTCATCAAAACCATTAGATTTGAGCATATGAAGCACTGCTGGTGCTATGAATTTAGCCTCGTAGTCTGTGATTGCCAACTCATTTCTGGCTATTCTAATCAGGTCATTAACAGATTTGCTTTTGGAACCAGACTTTGATGTAAGTTCAATTTCGTTCTTTGATATTTCAGTAAATTTTTGGATAATTTCATCTCTGATTGGATATCTGTTCTCCATAATTGTGACAATTCTTTTATATAAGTCTGATACAACTTTATCATGTCTTCGCTCTTTATCAAGAAAAACTGATTCTTCCATGTATGCTTTGAACACACTAGCCAAATCAAGAAGAATCTGAAGAACATATTTAAAATCAACTCCTGAAGATAGAAGTAGATCAAAGATCTTTTCTGGAGAAACAGGAGATACCTGGGAGTAACTTCCTATCATGGCCATATCCTCAAAATCTATTGATTTTGCTTTGACATCTTTGCCTTCTAAAAAATCGAGCAGAGTCTCTTTGGTTATTTCTGGGATGTAGAATTCTTCAACTATGTATTCTTTTTTGTTTCTTCCTCTTCCCGGTGTTTTGACTTTTCTGCTCTTGATTACACCCACATTCTCCATCTCTTTTAGACTATCAAAAACTGTGGATCTTTTTCTGTGAATATCTCTGCAGAGCGTTCTTACGTCTTTTGGGCCTCTCAAAAGAGATTTCAGTATATCACGATTCAGATCTTTAGATAGGAATGACATGAGTCTTAGGACACTATCAGTATTCATTTTATCACCATTTATTATACTTCGGGAAACGTGACTATTTAAGATTTTCTAATAATAAATGCGAAAACTTCGTCTTATTACTATCCTCCATTATGTTCCCAAATCCTTAAGAATGCAAATTACTTAGAGTTCTAAAAAAAGGAGCGGAGAGACATGACTACTGGCGATGAAGGACCTGATGGCTGACCTAAAGGAGGGATTGAATGAAGAGCGATTTCTTAAGCTGTCTGACTCCCATGGGAACTGTTGACTTCAGGAAGGGATTCACTCCACCCACTATAATGGGAGATGATGGCCCTGATGGAATATAGACTTACTTCCTTTTCTTTCTTCTTTATTCGGTTTCGCGTAATTCTATAGAAAGAGGCTATATAGAATGATCCAACACAGTTGTCAAGCCAATACCCACATCACTATTTTCAACTTTTTATGGATTTCGAAATTAATTTTCCACAAATTCCGACTTAATAAATGTTGTTTTTATGTTTCCCAAAATTTAAGAAAATGTTTTCCAAAAAGAAAGAGGTGAAGTATTATGAATCGAGGTGATGAAGGACCTGATTGATTCACGTAAGGTGGCCCTCAAGTTCAGCACAAAAAGAGTTGGTAGGAGAGGAAAAATGAGTGTGGGAATCAATATCAGTCCCCCTATATAGGGGGTGAATAGCACGTTGGAATTGCTTGGGATTTCTGGAAATGGATACGAATTCAAACTTGTAAAGATCTCAGTGTATATTGATCCACAAGATTATTCAAATCAAATGAGGCTAGTAATAAAAGTTATTTTTGAATCAGAGGAGAACTTTTCTAATCCTATAGAGATCTATTTTAAGAGTGATCAAGAAATTAAAATCGAAAACGAAGATATTCTTGACAGATCGCAAAGAGTTGCTGATAAAACGTATATGAAAAGAATTGGTGCTGATAGAGAAAAGAAGGCTTCAATTCCCTTGGTAATTAAAGATATAAGTTCACAGGAAATAGAAAAAGGTATAATTCTGATTAGAATAATTCCAGATAGTGAAAAAATGTCCAATAGCACAATAGAAGAAAATAAGAAAAAAAGTGGCGTAATGTCAGGGTTTATAATTGACAATATCATCGAAAATGAAGGTATAGAAAAAGAATCACTCTGGAGGAGATTGTCAGGATGGTCACGCTTTGCCTGGAAATTTCACTTCAAAGTTTGGAACATGGCTGAGGAGATGGAAGCTGGCGTTATTCCCCCACTCTGGGAAGAAGGAAAGCTAAGTGCCACGGATGAAGTTCAAATATTTCTGACGATCCCTAAGAGCCTTGTAGAATCTTATGGGCAGATAGTGACTCATCCAGGAGGAGACACCGTTCACATAACAACCAAGAGAGACAAGAATACCTTCCTCCTTTCGGAAACAGAAGAGAAAACACAAGATAGAATAAAAAAATGGGTTGAAGAGAAGGCAATGACGATTTCGTGGCAGTATGGCCCAACAGCAAGCATGTCCAGAGAAGCTATTGTTGAACATAGGGGAGCTCATCCTAGGTTTTGGACATTTGTGACTTTCGTTGCTCTTGTTCTCATACTCGGAGTAAACGCCTCGCCAGAAGTATTCCCTCTTTCTGAATTTAGAGAGAACGCGTATTTTTGGAATATACTTATGATCCTCTTTGTTTTGTCCTATTTCTACACAAATCTCTATAATTTCTCGTTTTATGATTTGAAAAAATGGACGAATCTAAGATTTTTTTTAATATTTCTTAGAATATCCATAATTAGCATAATTGTAATTTCTATTTCAATTTCGGGAATTGAGAATTTTCTGGAGAGGGTTGGTTCAAGAAATGCTGCCCTACTCGGAATTATTGCATTTGTATTTGCAGGTCTTCTTACATACTTCATCGAAAAAGAGAAGATAAAAAGAGGACATATTGTGATTCAAGAAAACAGAATAACTTCATACCTATTTTTGAAGATTTTTATTCAAATAGCTGTGGCTTGTTTTGTGGCTGTTCTAATAGGGTGGCTGTTCCCATCCAAAATAGTCTCATTTCCTCTTCTTTTTATGTATGCCTATGGAATAGCAACAATTGAAGAGACTGGTGAAGGTAGTATAGGTAGTATTCTAAGATGGCCCCTAATATGATTTTTTAATCTTGGGTCAAATAGTTTTAAATTGTGTACTCCAATTTCAACTATGTCAACACTCGTAGAAGAAATAATTTCGCAACATGCAAAAACGCCAGTAGAAGTAGGTGACCAAATTGAGGAACTCCCCACAGATAAATTGTTGATTAACGATGTAGCAGCCGTTCAGTTAATCGAACTGTACAAAAAAATAGAACATATGAACCCCAAACCCTTTGATCCCTCTTCCGTGTTCGTAGTCTTAGATCATGTTACCCCACCTCCAGACCCTGTAATAGCTCAAAATCTGACTATAACCAAACAATTTGCCAGAAATCTGGATTTGAGACTATTTAAGGAAGGGGAAGGAATAGAACACGTCTTATTATCTGAATACAATCTCGTTAACCCAAAAGAAATCCTGCTAGGAACAGATTCCCACACCTGCACCAATGGTGCTGTAGGCTGTCTTGCTTTCGGCATTGGGATAACAGATGCACTATTCGTTTTGTTTACCGGAACATACTACAACTTCACCGTCCCTGAAACTGTCCTCATCCATTGTTCTGGTACTCTCCAAAAAGGCGTATATGCCAAAGATCTCATTTTATACATTCTCTCACAACTAGACCAAAAAAACGTTCTGGATAAAGTGATCCAATTCACAGGTGAAACGATCCAGAATATGTCTTTAGATGAAAAAAGCACTATCTGCAACATGGTCACAGAAATTAGTGCTAAAACAGGAATAATCCCCTACCAAAAAGAAGATCTATCCGCTCACTATACAGATCACATCAATTTTACTGTAGACGATCTCGTTCCCTTTGCTGCTGTGCCACATTCACCATTGAACGGCAAGCCCATTACAGAAGTAGACACAGAAATCACCAAAGCATTCCTCGGGTCCTGCACCAATTCAAGGTTAACCGATCTCCAAGTAGCTGCCAAAATCTTAAAAAACCAAAAAATCAAAGATACCGTCGACTTGTATATAGTCCCCGGCTCCCGCAAAATATACCAGAACATCTTAGAAACAGGTATTCTCGCCACATTCCTAAAAGCAGGTGCTCTCATTTTACCCCCTAACTGTGCTGCCTGTTTCGGGAGACACATGGGCGTCTTAGGCCCTGATGACATTTGTATCTCCTCCGCAAACAGGAATTACATCGGAAGAATGGGCTCCAAAGAAGCCAAAGTCTACCTCGCCTCCCCAGCCACTGTGGCCGCCTCTGCAGTCACTGGCAAGATTACAGATCCACGGGAGGTATTACCATGAAAGTAATTGAAGGAATAGCTCTGAAACTTAAAGACGACATCGATACCGACATGATCATACCCACCTTCGCTCTCCAGTTATCACGAAACCCTAAAACCTTTGCTGACTACGCTTTTTACCATACAATCCCCAATTTCAAGGACATCCCTAAAAAAATTTTAGTAGCTGGCCAAAATTTCGGGTGCGGCTCCTCCAGAGAGGAAGCAGTCTTCGCTCTAATACATGCAGGCGTCAAAGCTGTGCTCGCTCAATCTTTTGCTCCCATCTTCAAAAGGAACGCATTCAACAACGCGTTACTATGTGTCCAGATTGATACATCACCAATTTCAGAGAATGATTGTTTACAAATTGATATAGATAAAAAAACAATTTTCAACGAAACTCAACACAAAATGTACACATTTACCCTTTCAACTGCTGAAAAAACTCTATTCCTCCAAGGCGGACTGTTAAACCTCTTAAAAACTCGATTAAAATGAATAACCCAAATTTCACTGCTTCTACCATAACCCGCTTAATCCATCATTTCTCTACTACCTCAACGAATATCTTTCTCATATCGTCAGGAAAGGGCCGTGCCTTCCTCTCTGCATCTACACACACCTGTGTACAGTACCCCTTAACAAGCAGCATACCTTCTTTGTTGTATATTTCATATTCCGTCCTCAATGCCTTCTCTCCTACTTCAGTAATCTTTGTACATACCTCTAAAACATCGTCGTACTGTGCAGGATACTCGTATTCACAGTGAGCTTCCACCACAGGCAAAAAAATGCCCTCCTTCCTCATCTCATTGTAACCATGCCCCAATTCATGATACATGCGCGACCGGCCGACCTCAAAATACACAAAGTAATTCCCGTGGTACACACAGCCTGCCAGATCAGTCTCAGAAAATCTGACTCTCACTTCAGTTTTGAAGATCATACTCTCAACCTGTAAAAATGGTATATAAACATTCGGATCGACAAGATGTTACACGTGTAACAAATGAGAATCCACGTAACGACTCAAGGGTTCATCACAGAGCACATAAAATCCTGAAGTGGAAGATACAATTCATAACCCATACATAAATGATAACCCATCACAGAAAAAATGTCCAGCTACTCCACCTCTTCTTTCTTTTTCATTCTTCTCATGCGCAGCCCAATCAAAAAGGATACTATTCCAGCCATTACCAGAATAACTGCAGGTATTCCTGCTTCTTTCTCCTCTTCTCCAATAACTACCGGTTCCTCTTCAGAAACTTCTGGCTCAGGAGTCTCTTCACTCACAGGCTCTTCACCAACAGGTTCCGGTTCAGGAGTCTCTTCCTGTGCTTCCTCCTGTCCCTCTTCAGCTTCTTCAGCTTCAGCAACAGCCTTCTGAGCATCCACATACACCGTATTTATTCTATCCATTTCCTTCTGACCAATACCCAAATCAGCTGCCATTCTAATATATCTAATTACCCCTGGATCCTTTTCCAGCAATACTGACCCATACACATCCACTGCCACAGGATCAGTTCCCACCACAACCTCTCCAGCATCCTTTACCTCTCCTGGTCCTCCTGGTCCGTTGGTCATCAAAATCCGGTACGCATCCAAAATAATCAAATCCGGCTTCACAAACGTACTTAAATCCGCAATACATTGATGTAACCCTCTCCAGTGGAATTCCCCTCTATCCCAGACAGTACCCATCAAATTTTTCATAGATAATGTGGTCGTAGCCGAACTGTGCACCTTAGCTATGGGAACATTGATAAACACATCCGCATCCAGAATATCTTTCGAAAATAACGTCTTCTTCAACGTCTTTCCTTGAGGAATATCCACTTCCCTGTAATCCCGCTCAGAATCGGTCACCTTAATCTTCCCTTTAGCTCTCTCTACTGTACTCTTCATCTCTGTAGAATTCATACACATTTTCCCATTATCTAACGTATGATCTAACACCAGAACCTCCCGTGCCCCTGCCTCTTTGCACAACCTCACCAGCGTCTCCACCAGTTCAGGATTTGTAGTAGCAGCCTGTTGAGGCGTCCTATTAAACGACATATTCACTTTTATGACCACTTTCTCTCCTTTCTTAACTACTTTTCCAATCCCCCCAAATTCATTCAAAGCTGCCACCAACAATTCTCCAGGAGTACCATTGTGAGCAACAATCAAATCAGACTGTGAAGATGCATACGAATACACTTTTTTAGACACCTTTCTTAATTGAAAATTTCTCAGTAATCCAGCACTCAAAACTAATCCAGCGCTTTCAGCAAAGAATTCCCGTCTGGTCATCTCACGCATAACCTCTCTACCCAACAGGACTTATAAATGTGTCTTTTTTCGCCTCTTGGCTCTGCAATTCCCCTGGGGCCACAACTATAATCTCGTGAAATATCATTAATCAACATATTTGTTAAAAAAAGATAAAAATACAACCTGTTACACGTGTAACATCACGGCCAATTCATTGAGCAGACCCCACATTTCAAATTCATACACCATGTCAACCTATTTTACTAATGTAAAGAATATCTAAAATATCAACACTCCTACCCATAAAAAGATCATGCTATCAGTTTTTCCTCAATGATCTTACACCATTCTTTCACATCTTCCACAATACTCTTCTTCAACTCCTTTTTAGATATAGCAGCATACGTGTACGCATAGCCCCTGGATAAACTATTAGCCTTCCTTAGAGCCAACCCCTGACTCAACAGCTGCTCCAGCGCTTTCTGAATAGTACTCCTGTGCCTGTCCACTGCTTGCGCTATCTCTTTAGTAGTGGAACCAGGATGAGAAAAAAGATAAAAGAGGACTGTGCTCTCCAGCTCGTTCAGCGACAATAAACAGGCCAGCAGCCTGTCCTCATCCATTTTGTCGATCTGCAATTTGGAGCACAGGTTCTCATTCATTAAAAACCGCACTAAAGGACCTCCTTCACCTGCTGCTCAATGTGCTGCTGAGGAACTGCTCCAATAATCCGCTTCAATGGTGCGCCTTTCTTGAACACCATCAGGGTAGGAATACTCATCACCTGATACTTGACAGCAGTTCTGGGGTTCTCATCCACATTTAACTTGGCAAATACCACATCTCCCGCCATCGTCTCGGCTAACGCCTCCACAGAAGGGGCAATCAACTTACAGGGCATGCACCACTCAGCCCAGAAGTCCACCACCACTACATCATATTTTTTGAGCGTTTCCTCAAAATCTGAATCAGAAACAATAATAGGTTGTTGAGGCATATGCTGTTCATTCATGAGCTTTTGCATTTTTTCCTGACGAATACGTTCTAACTCATCCATGCATACACCGTCATGTAATTCTTTATAAAGGTTTTGATTATATGTGCAACAACTTTGCACAACTTTCTATTTGAACTAACCCTGTAATGTGGAAACGCTGGTTTAGACTAAAGGACAGTAAACAAATGTAAAAGAGTTGGGAATACTGCAGATAACAAACCTTTATATTTGACACCTCCAAAAGGAAGCCATGAGTGAGGAGCTGCAGAAGTCAGAGCGAGATGAACTGTTAGAACGCTTGGGAATCTATCTACCGAAAGACGAAGAATTCAAAGAATTACTCGAACGGGAAGGTATTGGATACCTCATCAGAAAAGATGTACAGGAATCCTTCACTCCTGCAGAAATCGAAAAGATCAACAGAGATGTGGATGAGATCCTGGCTGAATTAGCAGCTTCTCCTTCAGGCCTCTCTGGTAATGAGCGCGTCGTCAGTGAAGTGCTCTGCAGAGAAGCTGAAAAATTGAAAACGTTCACCCTTCAGGGTATAACCTTTGATGTGGGAGAAAAAGGCTACGCATGGAAGGGGACAATCACCCTTTCAGTCTCCAGCAGCGACTGGCCAAAAGCTACAAAACAGGCAGAATTAATTGCTCAGCTAGCCTTGATAAAGCTGGCTAGAACGCGAGGGCTAGTCCCTAAGATTGCCATAGTCTTTGAAAAAGAGAAATCTGCTCCAAAAAAGTCGAAATTAACATTACAGGAAGCTGTACAAGAAATTGAAAACTTTGCCAGAAAATCATTGGGAGATGATTACATCATGGTCAAAAAAAGGCTGCAAAAACATTTTTCCACCAAAGAAGATTTGATTGATGCATCTTCTGAAGTCCAGAGGATTTTAACCTTGTTCATTGATGAAGATATTGCGCAGAAGTTTGGAAACAAAGTGGCAGATATTGTGTATCGAATTGAAGGTGATTAAATGAGAAGAGTGAAAACAGGTATTACAGGGTTAGATAAAATGCTCCGCGGAGGATTAATAGCGGGAAGACCTTACGTGATTGCAGGTCCACCTGGTTCAGGAAAGACTATACTGGGAATGCGTTTTCTGCTGCAGGGGATTAGAGATGGCATAAGTGGATTGTACATCTCGTTATCGGAACCCGCTTCAGAAATCAAGGACAACATGAGTGCTTTTGGATGGGACATTTCCAAAGTGTCCATATTAGATGTCTCCCCGGAAGGGGGTACAGGCGTATGGGTGCTCCCGTCAGATGGGCTGCTGGAGAGCGTGCGATTCAATATTGCCAATTTGAACAGTTTAATCTCTACTGAATTAACAGTGCACAACGTGGGGAACATTGTCATTGATTCTATCACTGCTTTGAAGGAGCTGTGTGAACGAGAGAGAGATGTACGGGTGGATTTACTCTCATTGATGAATTATCTGTCAGAGAACAGGTGCACTTCTCTGCTCATCAGCGAGTCCATGGGAGGGGGAGGAGGAGTGGAAGTGGAGAGCTTTCTGGGCAGAGGGACCATACGGTTGCAGACCGTCTTTTTAGAAGGGAAGAGGAAGCGCTCCATATTGATAGAGAAGATGAGAGGAACTGGGTTCGACGAGCAGGCGCGGCCCATGAGGATAACAGAAAAAGGCATTGAGGTATTTCCTTCTGAATCACTGCTGGAGTAGTAGGAATAGGAAAAAAATAGAAGAGAAGAGGTAAAAATAGGTATAGAAGTAACAGTAGAAGTAAGAATAAAAATTGAAACAAAATAGAAATAAAAAGTAAAATAAAAGTAAAATAAAAATGATCAGTACATGGTTGAACATCCAATTCCAGGATTTAAGAACCCGGGATTGTATGGTACTGGAATGAACGCTGCATACACGGTATTTGTCCCGTACTCGTTCTCTGCTGACACGCCGATGATAGCCACTTTATTCTGTTCGTCATCTGAAATGTAGATGGGAATCCGTTCAAATCGGTCAGGTGACAATTTGGGATCATACCCCGGTATGGGGATACCATTGAATTCAATGTACAGTGCATTGGCGTCAATGGAGGTATACACTTGCAGATAGATGACGCCGCCATTGGGGATGGCAGGTAATTCCACGTCTCTGCACTGCTCGGGATGGATGAAGATTTCCACTTCTCTGGGATAGACAATAGCTACTCGTGGAACTTGCGGTGCAGCAGCTACAAATGATGCAAAGATTACGAAGGAAACAAAGACTGCAATTACTTCTTTTTTCATGTTTACACCTCTTTGTTAGGTTATATTTGATTTAATCCTTTATATACCTTTCGTTTCTTTTGAATTTTGAATCTCTTTAAATATTAAAATTCTCGAAAAAAATCGAAAAAGACAACATGTTACACGTGTAACAAAGTTAAGAGAACCTGACAATTGGGTACAATAAAAAGCGAAAAAGAAAAAAGGTTAATACATGGTGGTACAGCCGTACGTTGTGGTGAGCTGACCTCTTCCAGTTGGTATAGGAACGAAAGCTGCATATACTGTATGTGCTCCGTAATCGTTTTCTGCTCTAGCCATTATAATGGCGGCCTTTCGCTGTTCTCCATCTTCAATGTATATGGGAATGATCTCCAGAAGGTCAGGGCTCAATTTTGGGTTGTAGATAGTGTTGCCGAACTCATCAGTAATGGGATGGCCGTTGAATTCAATGTATAGTGCATTGGCATTGTGGACATATACTTGTGCATAGATGACTCCTCTATTGGGAATGGGGGGCAAGGCCATGTTCTCGCAGATAGGTGGATAGAGGAATACTCTGGCCTGACGAGGGTGCTGGATAACAATGCGAGGAACAAAGTCTGCAGCTTGTACAGAGACTGTAAGGAGGAGGAGACAAAGACACGCTATCAATTTTTTCATGGGAACACCTGGTTTTTGTAGGTTGTAATCCTTATATACTTTTGCAGATTAAGGGATTGTCCCCTCTTTGGATGTCAATGTGTTACACGTGTAACATTTCAGATAATATGTCATTCTACCAACAATCTAATTATAAAGAGAAAATTCATGAATCTGAGTATGAACCATAACCTTATATAGGAACGAAGAGAATACTTTTCATGAGAATTGGTGAAGCCTTAATAGGGGATGGCCTGGAAGTCGCCCACATTGATTTGATTATAGGAGAAAAGGACAGTCCTGTAGGATATGCCTTTGCAAACAGTTTGGCTCAGCCTTCTTACGGTCATACGCCCATATTGGGTGTGATTCGTCCCAATTTACCACCAAAGCCTTCTACATTGATTGTTCCCAAAGTGACAGTGAGAAATTTTAAAGATGCAGGAAAGATATTCGGGCCTGCCCAAGCAGGAGTGGCAAAAGCAGTGGCAGATGCAGTGGATGAGGGATTGATCCCTCGGGAGCACTGTGATGATTGGGTGGTCATTGTTTCTGTGTTTGTGCACAAAGATGCTCAGGATTACCGAAAGATCTACCAATTCAACTACGGAGCTACCAAACTGGCTATAAAGAGAGCCATGGAGAACTACCCATCAGTGGACAAGGTAATGAAAGAGAAGGACAGAGCTACACACCCCATTATGGGATTCAGAGTGTACAGGTTGTGGAGCCCACCGTACCTGCAGGTAGCCTTGGATTTGACCAGTGAAGAAGATGTGAGAAAGATCATTGAACAATTACCAGTACGAGAACGGTTACTCTTGGAAGCTGGTACTCCCTTGATCAAGAACTGCGGTATTGAAATTGTGGAAAAAATCAGAAAGATGCGGGAACAGTCCTTCATTATTGCAGATTTGAAAACGCTGGACGTGGGAAGGCTGGAAGTGAAGATGGCTGCTGATGCTACAGCAGATGCAGTGTGCATTTCTGGGTTAGCTCCCAATGCGTCTGTGGAAAAATCCATACAGGAAGCTCAGCGCCAGGGGATTTACTCTGTTGTGGATTTCATGAATGTAACAGATATTGAAGGGAAATTGAAATCTTTAAAGTACAAACCTGACATTGCGCTGCTGCATCGGAATGTGGACGTGGAAACTGCAGCCAGAGAACGGGGAGAGGAACTGGAGACGAAATGGGGCAACATTTCAGCTATCAAGAAGCTGGTGAAATTGGTTTCAGTGGCTGGTGGGATCACGCCCAAAACCAGTGAAGAAGCTTTGAAAAAGGGAGCTGACATCATTGTGGTGGGACGGTATATTATCCGATCTCACGATCCGTATCAAGCTGTCAGAGACTTTCTGGAGAAGATGCCTCCAGATCCTGATACGATGCGGTTAATCCTCGATGAGGACGAGGTCGTAGGGACGTAACTTTCAGATACAGAATTTTGACTTTTCTTTTTTTCTAAATTTTTGCCGTTTTTTGTGACTAAAATTCATTCAATTTTCAGGTTATAATTCAGTTACCAAAAGCTTTATATAATATTAGTTAGTAATATTTCTTATCAAAAAGGATAAGAGGTGATGAATATGCCTATTGCTTTAGCACCGGTAGACAGGATCTTAAGAAAGGCTGGCGCACAGAGAGTGTCCAGAGCTGCCGCACTAGAGTTAAGGGATATTGTAGAGAACTTTGCCCACAGAATGGCAAAGGAAGCAATAAAGAAAACGGATCAATCAGGTCGGAAGACTGTGTTTAAAGAGGATGTGGTACAGGCGCCGCGACTAATAGTGGAGAGAGTGAAAGAGAATATTGTCATTGATGTGGAAGCAGAAGTCTTGAGAGAACTTGAGGATCTGATACCGCCCCGGGAGGGATAATTCACTTTTTTTATTCCCTCATGGAGCTCATTGGGACCGGTCCCAAGTGCTCTTCCCTTTTGGAATAAGGGGCATTGTTTATCGCTTATTTGGTATCAGTCGCTTTTATGATGTGATAACCAAACTGGGTCTTAACAATATCTGAGAGTTCACCCTTTTTCAGTGAGAAGGCAGCTTCCTCAAATTCAGGCACCATCTTTCCTCTGCCGAACCATCCAAGGTCTCCACCTCTTTTTCTGGATGGACACTCCGAATGTTTCTTGGCCAACTCTGCAAAGCTGGCTCCTTTCTTTAATTCCTCCAGAATTTTTTCGGCTTCACTTCTCTTTTTCACCAAAATGTGGCTTGCTTTAACTTGTTTCATAGGAGGTGTGATTGGTAGACCTATATAAATATTCTGTTGGTTGCACACAGAATCACGTGGCAAACTACCAAAATGTGGTGTTACATTCTCATTTTCCTTTAGTCTCAAAAATTCTAGATAATAACTAAAAAAGGTAATAAAATGTTATACGTGTAACAAAAGTGAGATGAACACTAAATGATGTGACAACTCAAGACAGAAACCTTTTTAAACCTAATTTGCAGACAGAACGCATGGAAATTCAAATTATTGAAGAAAAGGATAATCCCTTACTAGAACGCAAGGAGATCCAATTACGGGTAATTCAGGATGCGGGCAGTCCTAAAATAAGCGATCTGAGAAAGAAAATTGCTGCTCAGTTATCACTGGATGAGAATCTGTTTGTGGTTCAGCGCGTGTATGCAGAGTATGGCATGAATGAATCACGGTGTGTGCTCAAGATATACAACACTGAAGAACGGTTGAAAGCTGTGGAAGCGGTACACGTCTTGAGAAAGAACGGGTTAGTGGAGGTATCTGATGAAAGCTCATAACCTTTACAAGATTAAAGAGAATAAACTGGTGAGAAAAAATCCGTTGTGTCCTCGATGTGGTCCAGGAACCTTTATGGCAGATCACGGGGACAGGCTCACCTGCGGGAGATGTGGTTACACCAAATGGAAGGGTAACCAGTGATGGCTTTATGTATCAATTGCTTAGAAAAACCTTTGATAGGAACCAGTAATGGTTTTCAGTTACTGCAATCAAAGAAATGGCATAGTGATTAACCTAGCAAGCGAAAAAATCATATACATTACTACCTCTTTACATTATGCTTTGTGTAGGCATTGAAGGAACTGCGCACACCTTTGGCGTGGGAATTGTCACAGAGTCAGCAGTTTTAGCTAACGAAAGTGACTCCTATTCGGGGGTTGGTATCCATCCTAGAGAAGCAGCAGACCACCACGCTGAAGTGGCAGGCGCAGTGTTGAGAAAAGCGTTAGAAAAGGCCCACATACCTATTACAGATGTTGATTTGATCTCATTTTCCCAAGGGCCTGGGTTAGGTCCCTGTTTGAGAATTGCAGCCACCTGTGCTCGAACGTTATCGTTAAGGCTGGAAAAGCCGATTATGGGGGTTAACCACTGTGTTGCCCACATAGAAGTGGGGAAGTGGACTACTGATGCTGAAGATCCTGTTACGCTGTACGTATCAGGGGGAAACACCCAAATTATTGCGTACGCTGGTAAAAGATACCGGGTCTTCGGGGAAACGTTGGATATTGGCATTGGGAATATGCAGGACATTTTCGGAAGAGAAGTAGGGTTGGGATTTCCCTGCTACAGAGAAATTGATGACATGGTGAGAAATGGTACCTACATACCAGGGCTTCCTTACACAGTAAAGGGCAATGATTTTTCCTTTTCCGGGTTACTTACCCAGGCCATTAAGATGACTGCTGAATATACTGTGCAGGATGTGACCAAATCGTTGATGGAACATGCGTATGCTATGGTAGTAGAAGCCACAGAGAGAGCTATGGCACATACAGAAAAGAAGGAGTTGTTACTAACGGGTGGGGTTGCTGCTGCTCCCAGACTGCAGGAGATGTGTTCTATCATGTGCGAAGAAAGAGGTGCTTCATTTTATGTGCCTCCCCGCAGTTTGTGCAGGGATAATGGAGCCATGATTGCTTATGAGGGATTACTGGAATACCAGCATGGAATGAGAATGGATTTTGATGAAACTGTGGTAAGACAGAAGTGGCGAACAGATGAAGTGGAGGTAACCTGGCTGTGATGGGATTTGCTTGACACATAGTTGAGAGAAATACCAATTAACTGGATAACCCCTTTGAAAAGGAGGTCAAAACAAGATCATCCGCCTGCTATCTCTTCACCTGAATCTGTGAGAGACACACAAGGGCTGGCAATTCTTTCACCAAGCTTTCCTGCAACAGCGCTTCCTGCTGACACTGCATCTGCTTCAACTGCGTGCCCTACTTCTTCATGAGAAAGCTGTCCTACAGTACCCGGAGTTAAAATCACTGTATTTTCCAGCTTCTGGTTTTTTAGCTATCAAGAGCTGTACTGCTTTCAAAGCAGCAGTTTCTGTCATCTCAAAGGAGTCTCTCTTCGAGAAATTCCCATCCAGAACACATGCCGAAGGACTGCTTTAGTTTTACAGGCTGAAACCATTTTTTATTTTCCTCTCTTTTCCTCTCTTTTCCTTGAAATATTTAGGTATTTAGGAAAGATATTTCATAGTTCCAAATATTAGATTTGTGAAAGTATAGAGGCTTTTATACTATAGTATGGTACTATGATAGTTATTGAATAGAAAGGTTTATATATTAGTACCTACATTATGACCTAGTAAGCAATGAGGTGACTGAAATGAGATCGACAGATCCTGCATCAAAAAGAGCTATAGGTCAAGACAATCAAGAGCGCATAAGAAGAAGCCCTCTTGAAATTGTTAGAGAAATTGCCAGCCATGTCTCTGACAAGCCAAAGAGCATAAACAGAATAGCCCAGGAGACGGGAATGAATTGGAAAACAGTAGACAAGTATTTGAATTTGATCAAAACAGCAAAATTGATCCCAATGGAAATCATTGAAACGGAGGATACAACATACGTAAGAGAGCCTGAATTGACTACACTACCTATTGACATTCAAGCAAAATACGAGAGAGAAAGATTCTATGCTAAGATAGAGCAGGAGGACATTATTCTAGTTAGCCTTCTTAGGAATCCAAAGGGGATAATTCTTCCTAAGACAACTAAGTTGGTGGAAATGCTTCGGAATGAACTTATTATTGAGAGAGAAGGAATGTACTTCCTAACTGAAACAGGGGTACTACGCGCAAAAGCTACCTTGAGCAAACACCCTGAACTTGTAGAGTGAGATGATCAAAAATGCCAGAGATAAGTTTATCCCACGCCGCTTTGCTTTTTTGGGATCTTAAATTTGATCCTTTCTCAACCCAGCCTTTAATGTTTAATGACTACAAGGACTACGATCGGATGATCAAGACCTCTTCCATCAAGACCATGAATGATTTGACGGCTCAGCTTGCAGAGGATACCCTTTCAAAGAAAATCGTAATCAAGGGAAATAGAGGTTCAGGGAAAACCACAGCTATGAGATATTTTTACAAGGAAATGGTTCCAAAGGAGACGAAGAGTATCTTCTGCGAGGTTATGAATCTGCAGGATGGTTCTAGAGACGAATTGAGATATTCTATCCATTCTGCGATCCTGCTTGAAGTTGCCAAGGCCATTCAATCCGATAAGAAAATAGTCTGTGACTATGATCTAAGGGCAATTCGAGATACTATTCAACAAAAAAACCTGCCTTTGATCGACAATCAAATTACTTTGCTAATTGAACTCATATTCAGATATTATGGCAAGCTGTTTCTATTCATTGACAACGTTGACAAGCCTTCTACTGAAAAGATCTCACTGTGGTTGGAATATTTCAGTACAAGTCAGGGATTCTACGAGTTTTTGATCTCCCAT
>Ga0209636_10000251_pt1 | contig 48389 bp, 45 predicted proteins | sample DeeMarSWOR152_54_FD_187464 | JGI IMG/M metagenome (GOLD analysis project Ga0209636, IMG submission 187464) | Marine sediment microbial communities from White Oak River estuary, North Carolina - WOR-1-52-54 (SPAdes) (version 2) | ecosystem: Environmental > Aquatic > Marine > Intertidal zone >...
TCTTCCAATATTCATCTAAACTCAAACTTGCACGCCACTAAATACTAGGCACCAACATTCAAAAACTTACTGCACTTCTCTCCTTGAAACATATTTGGGTATATTCAAACCATATTTGGGGCCTAATAGAACGGTCTAGTCTCTGCGCCGAGAACACACGCACCACAAAACGTGCCAGATAAGCCAAAATCAAACCTCCTCTCACGAAAACCTTTTTTCGCAGCATCCACATTACATTCACTTAGAGGGGTACACAAAAAATGGGAAGCATAGACGTATCAAGAAGAAAATGGGCTCTAGGAACACACCAAAAAAGCATGGGCACCGGTGCCTGCATAAACTGCGGCAAATCCATCTCTGTACACGAACTCGTAGCTAACCACGGCTACTGCACAAAATGCTTGCTAAAAATAGAACAACGCAAAGAAGCAGAACAAATAGAAAAACAACAAAAACACACAACCAAATAAAAATAAAACCAAAAATCCACTTGCCACATCTGAATCATGTAGTGAACAGGGTTAGAGGCTGTGACAAGAACACATACAATGAAAAACACGTAGGTCCTTCGAAACCACGCATAAACCCTATTTAGCCAAACACAAAAACAGTCCATCTGAAGTCAGGTTGCCAAATATCCTTCTCTCCTCAGCTGCTTACGTGCTCAGCGACTACTTAATCTTCAGCGAAGGCAACGCCGCCTACAACATAATCAAACACCTTGCTAAATATGCCTACGAATTCCACGCCATCTCTACGCACTTTCAGATCTTAAAGCCATGTATCTGACACCGATTTTTTATGCTCTGACAACCTTGACTTTTCGGATTTTGTAATACTAGGGGATTGTTATGAGGCTTTCGTGGAATTCCTTCAAGATTTCATCCTCAATTCGCTAGATTGTTCTGTTGCGGATTCTGGAACTAGAAGAATTTCAATGACAGCTTTTTTACCCATTTATATCTCCTCTGAAAACTGCATTTTCTAACTAGTACTAATTATTTATTGTCAATTCGGATTCGGAATACCTTCTACTTGATTATGCATAATCTTCTAATACCTCCATTTCCACTTCACTATCGATTTAACATGAGTGACGTGTCACTGCCGACAGAACTACCATTTGACATTAACCAGTTTGAACAGATATGCAGCCTTGTTGAATCAGAATTTTCAGTAGAAGAGAAACTGATTGAGCGTGGCATTCCTACTTTCTACGTTAAAATTGGAGAAGACTCCAAAACTGCATTTTTAAGATTGAATAAAAAACTCAATGAAATGAAATTTACGCCACTTCTAAGACCGATACACGATAGAACTGTGTTGAGGGTTATTCCAAAATTACCAACGCGACCATCTCGCATAATAATCAATATTGTTTTGCTCTTAGCCACAATCGGAACAACGTTTTTTACCGGTTATCTTCTCTCTCGAGGTTTGCCAGAATTCATACCGAACCCTTACATCGGCGCAGCAGCGTTCACTATTGCTATTCTTGCCATCCTTGGTGCCCACGAGATGGGACACAAGCTAGCTGCGGACAAGCACGGGGTAGAGGCGACATACCCATATTTTATACCCGGCTTTCCGCCTATCGGCACGTTTGGCGCGGTCATTCAGCAAAAGTCGCTTTCTCCAAATAAAGATGCACTTTTTGATTTGGGTGTAAGTGGTCCAGTGATAGGTTTCATAGTAACGATAATGGTGACCGCTATAGGTGTGATGCTTTCTCCTGTGGTTGCTGAATCTCAGGTACCTCCAAATACTTCACCTATTGCAGTGCCTCTGCTTTTCGATTTCTTGATAGTTGTTTTTGCGAAGTGGCCGATGACTGGCGGAAATTACGTTATGTTATTGCATCCGGTTGCGTTTGCAGGGTGGGTTGGCATGATAGTGACGACGCTTAATTTGTTGCCCACCGGCATGTTGGATGGGGGACATACTGTAAGAAGCTTACTTGGGGAGAAAGCCCGTGTTGTTCTCACGTTTCTTTCTATAGCACTGTTGTTTTTCTTTGGATACTGGCTAATGCTCTTTTTTGTGCTATTTTTGTCCATTTACAAGCATCCTGGACCGCTAGATGATGTTTCGAAACTTTCAACAGGAAGAAAGCTTTTCACTATGTTTTTGATAGTTATTTTCGTGCTGTGCGTTGTTCCTTTAGGCTTTTTCTGATTTTAGCAAAGTTTATGAAACACCGTTCATTGTGTGTATTTCTTCTGGGGTGTTTCAAACCTGAAGACTGTAGAGAACATTGCTAGTGAGCTTGAAGGATATGATGATTTAGCTGACATTTTTGAACTTGTCAAACGGGTTGTTAGGCGATATCTTAACTGTCACCGTGCTGGCTTAATGCTCGGCTTAGTGAATTTGGGCATGAAAAGAGGCTACTTTATCGGTGCATTTCATCCAGTCGGTTCTAATATCATAGTTATGAATAAGGCACCGCTTAAAATTGCCTCGAAAACCACTGAAAAGAAGGTGTATAACGCATATTGTTTTCTTCTTCTCCTTCACGAGTATCTGCATTCACTTGGCTATATAGACGAAAAAGAAGTTCAAGAACTCACCGAAGAAATCTGTCAACAAGCTTTTGGAAACAATCATCCGGCAGCAGTTATGGCAAGAAGTGGAGTTGAAGAATATTTTCCACGGGTCGCGCATTTTCCATTGGAAAACGAGCCTCCGTCAGATGTTTTCATTGAACTCGTACGAAATTTTGAAAAATCAAGTTCAAAATACATTCAATAACTGAAGTGGTTTGTATGGCTAGAGTTTTAATAATTTATGATTCGAAAACTGGGAACACGGAAAAGATGGCTCATGCAGTAGCTGAAGGCGTAAAGCAAGTGCAGGATGTTGAAGTTATTGTTAAGAAAGTGGATGAGGCGAAGCTTGAGGATTTGTTGAACGCGGAGGGCATCATAATCGGGTCACCTACTTACTATGGGCAGATGTCAGGAAAAATTAAGTTGTTATTTGATGAATCGGTGAAGGTTCATGGAAAACTGAAAGGAAAGGTTGGTGCTGCGTTTACCAGTGCCGGCGGGACTGCAACTGGAGCAGAAACAACCATACTTTCAATTCTTAACGCTATGCTTGTGCATGGTATGATTGTGCAGGGTAGAGCGAATGACAAACATTATGGTGCTGCTGCTGTTGGAAAGCCAGGTGAAGAAGAGATAAAAACATGTAGAGACCTTGGAGAAAGAGCCGCGAAATTGGTGTTAAAAATAAACAAGTGATGTTGCAGTTTTTTATTTTGTGATGGCAACGTACATTTTAGAATTGTCTAGTGCGCATTCGTGCCATTCTGCTTTCACTTCTGCTCTTTTCTTGAGTACTTGAACTTTTTTCGCTCTCACCAAGTCTGCCATTTCTTTCAGGAAAGGCATCAACAATTTTGCTGTTTCTGGTTCAAGCTCTGCAAGATGCACGGTTGTTAGTATGTCGGTTGGTTTGAAGCCTAACTCCTTCCTGAGCGACTGCACTCGCCTGGCTAAGTCCCGCATTACGCCTTCTCCAACTAAAGCCTCATCACGTATAGTACAAAGCCTAACATGTACGTCGCCTTCAGAAGCCACCTGCCAACCTTTTGCGCCTTTCTTTGGAAGTTTATTCAAGTATTCAACATTTTTCACGTTGGCAAGTTCTAGGAACAAATCCTCTAAATCTTTCAAGGCGCTTTGCACCTTTTCTGGTGCTACAACTTGAACTGTTTGCAATGGCCATCGCCGTTTCAGTTTTACCGTTTGTCTTGCAGAATACGTCAGTGAAACAAGCTTCTGCAATGTTTCGAACCGTTCTTCCAAGGCCTTGTCTTCAAAAGTTTCGTCTGGTGTGGGCCAGTTTTCAAAATTTACTGACTCTGGTAAAGTTTCGTCTAGTTCGCGATAAACTCTTTGATATAATGCTTCGCACAGAAATGGCGTCGCTGGATTAAAGAGCAAAACCAAAGTTTTCAATGTATGATAAAGCGTCGAGTACACGGCTAATCTACGGTTCAAGGTTTCTGGGTCGTCGGTCCATAAATCTTTACGCACCATGGGCACGTAATCGCGGCTAACAACGTCTACAACAAATTCTTCAAGTTCTGAAAGAGCAAATTGAAACTCGCAATTTTCCAATTTTTCAGTGACGCGTCTTACTGTTCCTTGGAGTTTTGAAAGTAACCAGCGGTCAACGGGTCGTAGCGCGTTAGCTTTTTCCGCCCATTCTAGTGTGTGCGTTCTTGGGTTGAAATTGTCGTATTCAGCGTTTTGCATGAAAAATCTGTGCAAATGATACAGTGTGCCTAGGACTTGGTATGGCCGCTTGCTGAGTTCTCTTACGTCAAAATTCATCGAATCCAAGGGAGAACATTTCCAAAGCACATAGAAACGAAAAACATCGGCAGAGGTTTTTGACAAGAGAGGATTAACTTCCAACACGTTGCCTAAGCTCTTGCTCATCTTTCTCCCTTTCGCGTCTAACACGTGTCCCTGAAACAGAAATGCCTTGTAGGGCGCCTCAGGCTTTTCAGTCAACGTCACATGCAACAACAAAAGCGAATTTGCCCATCCTCGAGTTTGATCTATTGCTTCGGTTAAGAAGTCTACTGGCACAAATTTTCCAAATTCTTCGTCTGAAAATCTCGCATATGGTGAGGCTCCGCTGTCAAACCAGCAGTCGAGAACGAAAGGCTCTCGCTTCATCAAGCCCTCACATTTATCACATTTTAAAACAGCACGGTCCACCCATGGCTTATGAAGCTCAAAATCTTCGCCGAGAGGCTCCAATGATTTTTCTGCAAGCTCTTTCTTACTTGCTACTAAGACTTTTGCGTTGCATTTTTCGCAAACCCAAACTGGCAATGGTGTGCCCCAAACTCTTTCTCGACTTATACACCATGGTTTTTCTTCTTCAAGAAAGGCGAGAAAACGGTTTTTCGGGCTTTCGTTGTAGTATTCTACATTTTCTGCGGCAGCAACTACTCTCTCGTTTATTTTGTTTGTCCATAAGTAGTACTCTCTTCTCGCTAGCCAAACCAACTTGTGATGGGAACGCCAACAAGTCGGATATTCGTGGCGCACTGGCTTAACTGAGACAAGCAAGCCACGTTTACGTAATTCTTCAACAACCTTCTCATCTGCATCTCGAGCAAACAGACCTGCAAACTCGCCTGCATCTTTTGTGAAATTGCATTCTTCGTTGAATGGTACATAAACCGTCATGCCGCGCTTCTGTGCAGCCACAAAGTCATCTTCGCCATTACCAGGCGACAAATGCACGACTCCAGTTGCGGTGGAAACGTCAACAAAATCCTCGCAAACAACTGTGTGCACATTTGGCAGTTTGTCAAGTTCCTTTTGTTTGGGCATCATGTCGAGGAATGGATACGCGTACTTGACCCCTTCCAATTTCTTGCCGAGAAGCGTCTCCAAAACCTCGTATTTTTCAACTTTCAATTCTTGCATTAACGGTTCGACACGGTTGCGCACCATTATCCAAACTTCTCCTCCGACCTTAACCTTAACGTATTCTGCTTCTGGATGCACTGCTAACATCATGTCTGTTACTAGCGTGAATGGCATGGTTGTCCAGACGAGAAAGTATTCATTTTTGGTTTTGCTTACTTTGAATTTGAAATACAATGATGGGTCTTCGACTTCCTCGTAGCCTAACCCGACTTCCGCGTTGCTCAAAGAGGTTTGACAATGGGGACAGTATGCAACAACATAATAGCCTTCACCTAACAAGCCTTGTTCCCAAGCACTTTTGAGGTATCGCCACTCACGTTCTATGTATTCATCCAAATATGTCCAGTAAGCTTTATCATAGTTCATGAACATGCCAAGTTTATCGTCCGCGCTTCGCCATTCTTTGTAATATTTCATGACTGTTTTTTTGCATTCTTCAACAAACTTTTCCAAATTGAATTTTTCAAGAAGCTCTCGCTTGTTCCGCACTCCTAGCGCCCGCTCAACCTCTAACTCCACTGGCAAGCCCTGTGTGTCCCAGCCTGCCCAAAGATTCATGTAAAATCCCTGCATAGACTTCCAACGATAACGAAGATCCTTCATTACTCTACCGCGTGCGTGTCCGACATGAGGAAGACCGTTCAACGTAGGTGGTCCTTCAACGTAACCTAAAACTCCCTTGTTCGATTGCTCCCGCTGTAACATTAGTTTCTCTGCGATTTTGTTTTTCTTCCAGAATTCGCGAACCTTTTTCTCCAGTTCAAGCGGGCGATAATCTTGCGTAAGCCATTGGCGAGAATCAGTTTCGAATTTCGTATTCACCGGTCATTTTGCACCCGCCAATCCTACAACATGCCAGTAGTTAAATATAACTTTTTTGAAGTCTAAATTCAAAACGCAATGGGGTCAGTCAATATACCATTTTATTATTTCTTTTATGGCTTTTTCTGAATAGCCATTCTCCTTAAGCATTGTTTCAACTTTTTCGGTTTTTGCTTCTCTCTTCAACCGCGCAGACCCCTACTCATAACTTGAGGAGAAGGCATTTAATCTTTTCATCAAATTGTGAAATATTTCGACTTCAGATATATATCAGAATAAGAACATTTCATCGTTAGCTAAGCGGTTTTGACGATTTTCTTCTTTACTGCTTGGAATATCTGCAAGTATAGGTTCTTTTATGGGTCCTCTTTTTTAGGATATCATGCTCCAGCCACACCCTACATCCTTTCAGGTATATTTCGTCTTCCTTCTGCATTTTTGCTTACAAAAGTTAAAACGACAGAAAAAAATCTGCTAGATTTTTACTTTTTTCCCGTCAAAGTCTAGTTTGAAACGTCCAAACTCTTCTCTAACTGTCCGTAACTTTTCTTTCGTGAAAACCGGACCATCCACGCAAACTCGGAAACCGCCAAGGACACAGCTTCCACAAATTCCCATAGCGCACCGCATCAGCCTCTCCAAGCTTGCTTCAAACTTCACATCATGCTGCTCCGCAAGTAAAAACATCTTATACATCATAGGCTCTGGGCCACAAGCGTAAATCATCTTAAACTTTTCTTTCTCCAACAATTCTTCTGCTGGCTCTGTTACCGTACCTTTTATTCCATAACTCCCGTCATCAGTAGTGACAACCATTTTTCCTCGAGTCTTCTGGATAAATGATTCAATTCTATCTAAGAACAACAGCTCATCTTTCATCTTTGCGCCAGCCAAAAAAGTCATTTTCACCGAAAATTTAACGAGTTTTTCTCCAAGAAACATTAACGGTATAAGCCCTGTACCTCCGCCAACTATAAGAACACTACCCTTTTTTGTTAAGGAGAATCCGTTGCCAAACGGCCCACGAATCCCAATCAAGTCACCGACTTTCGTTTGATGCAATGTTTCAGTGGCTTGTCCAACTCTTTCCACACTGATGGACACCCTATTGGAAGATGCCGAGGATATGCTCATGGGGACTTCATCTAAACCCGGAATCCAAACCATAACAAACTGTCCAGGCACTGCTTTTCCACAGATTTCATCATCAAAAACCAGAGTTTTCACCATTGGGTTTTCTTGCTTTATCGTTTTTATTTGTATAATTCTTAAGCAATTAGCATCAATGCGACAAGCCAACAATTTCTTTCACGCTCCTGTATCCTTTTGTTTTCAAATAATCTTCTATTCCTTCGTTGACGGACTGGAAAACCCCGAGCCCCTTGAATGCAATAGCCGTGCCAATCTGAACAGCAGTTGCGCCTGCAAGCATAAACTCAACAGCATCCTGCCAGTCGCTTATGCCTCCACACCCAATTATTGGAACTTTGACTTCTCTATAAATCTCATAAACACACCTCAACGCGATAGGCTTTATTGCTGATCCAGAAAGCCCTCCAAACTTGTTTCCAAGAATAGGCTGGGCAGTTTCGACATTTATCGCCATGGCTCGGACAGTGTTGATTGCTGTGATGGCATCTGCGCCGCCTTTTTCTGCCGCCTTAGCGGATTCTGCAATGCTTGCAACATTGGGAGTCAACTTTACAAAAACAGGCTTATTTCCCTCTTTTTTCACAGCTTTCACTATTTCCTCGAGTAAATTCGGGTCTTGTCCAATTTCGCATCCGGTTTTTTCTACGTGAGGGCATGAAACGTTCAATTCTAAGGCGTCAGCGCCGGCTTCCACTGCTTTTTTCGCAACTTTCACAAATTCTTCCGCAGAAAAACCATAAACACTCACGATAATTGGACAACCTATTGTTTTTGCTTCCTGTATTTCCTTTTTGAAATATTCTATTCCGGGGTTTGGGAGCCCTATAGCATTCAATATTCCACAGTCAACTTGAGCGACAGTCGGGTTAGCATAGCCAATTCTAGGTTTCAAGCCAACGGACTTTGTCACTACCGCACCAGCACCGGCTTCTGCTACTCTCTTTAGTGAGAGACTAGTCATCCCCAAAATCCCTGCTGCAAGTATGGTAGGATTGGTCAATCGTAGTTCGGCTAGTTTTATGGCTAATTTGCCTTGCAAATTCGTTTTCTCCGGCGAGAAAATGAAACTCGCCTAGGAATTAGGTTATTATGGACTAGAATTTATATTATTCACTACCTTGAAGGAAAAATCATATACTCAATATGACTTACTTTAGCTGTAAACGCGCTATGTAGCCTGCACCAATGTTAAAGGTTATTACACCGTTTACAGAGCGTATTCTGATGCCCGTGAGTTCACTTATTTCGCGGGCAGTCATGGGTTTTCCTGACTGATATAGAAGGTTGAATATTTTTTCGGTATAACCTCTGTAATTAGCAGTATCTTGTAGATAAAACTCATTGCATTTACAGCGTCTTTTACCGCCTTCTGTTAAGGCGTACTTATACCTTAACATGCGTCAACCCCTTCTATAATATATAGGTCCAGCCCATTTATAAAAGATTTGTGAAAAATTCTTCGAGAAAAAAGTTCAATATACCACATTTTTTCGAATTTTCTTATCGGGTTCTTTCATTTTTCCAATGACTTTCTTATTTAGCTCCTAACGAGAAAGAGGAACTATTTTATTATTCCATGACATGATTTATGAGTCGCTGAGAAATTCGATGATGGAGGTGCTGTAATGAAGACAACAATCTTGGGATCCGTCATAGGTGTTTTTGCATTTGATGAAAATAATCGTTTAGTTGAAAAGGTTTTGTTCAAAAAAGATTCAAGTGTTGTTGCTGATAAACTTCTTGAAATCGAAACAGGGAACGTAGTCGAAGAATTAAAAGCTCTTATAAAGAAGCTTATAAGTAATGGTTATAACGAGTTTGTTTTCGAAAATTTAGAAATTGCCAAAAATATCCGTAAAAGCTTCAATCTAGAAGCAGAAACAGCCACATCTTCTAGCTCTGAGAAATTATTTCAAAAAAATATGCATCAGTTTGCGATTGATAGCGGATTTGTCATGAATGATTACGAGTTTCAAGAGTGGGTTCGCAAAGTCTCCGTGGCGTTGACTAAAAAGCGTGTGCGAAAGGCTGTAGAAAAGCGCGATTTAATGGTTGCCCAAGCAATTTTATCTATTGATGATTTGGATAAGACAATAAATCTTTTCATGGGCAGAATACTCGAGTGGCATGGTCTGCATTTCCCAGAGTTGACTCGCCTGCTGGAAAACCAAGAGACTTATGCGCGTTTAGTTTTGAATCTTGAAAATCGAGAAAACTTTGTTGCAGAAAACTTGGAAAAAGAAGGGTTGCCAAAGGGTAAAGTAGAGGAGATAGTCAACGCCGCGGCGACTTCTATGGGCGCTATGCTGAGGAAAGAGGACATGCAACAGATACAAGAGTTATGCAAAATGACCTTAGAGCTATCTAAATTCAGACAAAAGCTGGAAAGCTACGTTGACATCACGATAAGTGAAGTTGCACCCAACATTCACACGTTGGCAGGGGCACTCCTTGGTGCTAGATTGATAGCGATTGCAGGAGGATTAGATAATTTGGCAAAAATGCCTGCGAGCACTATTCAAGTATTAGGCGCTGAAAAAGCCCTTTTTAGAGCGTTAAAAACTGGCGCCCGCCCTCCCAAACATGGATTACTCTTTCAGCACGCGTTAATTCATGAAGCAAAACGATGGCAAAGAGGGAAAGTCTCACGAGTTTTAGCTGGAAAACTAGCCATCGCAGCTAGAATAGATGCTTACAGTGGCAAATATGTAGGCGATGAATTGAAAACAGGCTTGGAAAGAAGAGTTAAAGAGATTCAAGAAAAATACGCAGAGCCGCCTGCTACTTCGGCACCACAGTGGAAAAAGCCAAAGAAAAGGCCTAAAGGGAGATTTAAACGTGGTCGTAGACGTTAGACCCCGTTCTCGTTTTCTCGGGGTCTATCTCGTTACACTCGAGGACGGTGCAGAAAAACTTGCGACAGAGAACCTTACTCCGGGAAAGAGAGTTTATGGCGAACGGCTTTTTGCTTGGAAAGGCGTTGAGTATCGAACTTGGGATCCTTTTCGAAGCAAACTTGCTGCAGGAATTTTGAATGGGCTGAAAACGGTGCCAATTCGGCCCCATGACAAGGTGTTATACCTTGGCGCTGCTTCAGGTACAACTGCAAGCCACGTTTCTGATGTTGTTGGAGAGAATGGGCAGGTTTATTGTGTGGAGTTTTCTGCGCGTTCAATGAGAGAATTAGTGAATAACGTTTGTGTCTTTCGCCATAATATGACGCCAATTCTTGAAGACGCTAGAATGCCCCAACATTATGCAATGTTTGTAGAAACTGTGGATAGTATCTATTGTGATATTGCCCAGCCCGAACAAGCCAAAATACTGGCAGACAACGCAGACTTTTTCCTTAAAGAAGATGGTTGGGTCATTCTTGCAGTGAAGGCTCAAAGCATTGATGTTACAAAAGAACCTTCGGTAGTGTATGAAAAGGAGATTGCGACATTGAAAGCACGGGGCTTCGAAATAATTGACGTCGTTCACTTGGAGCCTTTCGATAAAGCGCACGCTATGGTAATTGCTAGGTTTTAAAGTTGGAAAAAATAAGTGAGTCTTTATTATATGGTTGTGTTCTTGAGAGGATTCTTAAGAATCTTTTGTTTTTTTCAACAAAATCGCTATAACGCTCATTTTTGAGTAAGTAAGTTTATATTTGACGTTTCTCATGGTTCTTTTGATGAGGGAGGGCGGTGAATCGGGCAGAAATAATTGACACCGCAGAGTCTGTTCTGAAAAGTGCTGGATTTGACGTTTCTCAGAGATGTTGTTCAAGACCCAGTTGCTTTGATGTTGTTGTCCGAAGAAAAACACAACTCGCTTTCATTAGGGCACACGAAAATATCGGAAACATCTCTTACATGGATGCATCAGAACTAAAAACGCTCTCCACTAGTCTTTCGGCAACTTCTCTTCTTGTCGGCGAAAAAACGCGCCGCAAACCCCTGGAAGATGACACTGTTTATTCTCGGTATGGCATTTATGCTATCACTTCATCAACGCTTGAGGACATAGTTGTCCGTGGCAATAATCCCCTCGTAGACGCTTCTCCTGGAGGGTACTATGTTAGGCTCGATAGCGAGAAAATCCGTAAGCAAAGGCAAAAACTTGGACTGTCAGTAGGCAAATTGGCTGAAATGACTGGAATTTCGAGGAGAACCATTTATGGATATGAAAAAGAAATGGCTAAAGCTTCGGTTTCTGCAGCGTACAACCTCGAATACGTCTTAGGTATGCCTTTGGTACAAGGAATTGATGTGTTTCAGCGACCCCCAAATCAGGATAGGGGGTGGATTGCAAAGGCTAAACGTTTAATAAACCTGCAGCATTGCCTACGTTCTATTGAGAAGAAACTTTCCAAATTTAACATCTTTATGGCTCACGTGAAAAGGGCACCGTTCGATTTTATAGCGAAATCCCAAAAAGGGCAAGTTAACATTATAGGTGGTGTCGCTGCGAATAATGAGCGTAACCTTGAACAAAGAGTGGAAGAAATCGTCAGTGTAGGCAAAGTCGTTAATGCACAACCTGTCCTAATTGCAGGAAAGGAGCGAGCTAAAAATAACAATATTACTTGCATTGAGCGCAAAGAATTGGAAAAAATTAACAACTTAGATGATTTGCTCGATTTGCTATAGCCCTCGCCTCATCTTTCTATTTTTCGTAAAGTTTTGTCTGTAGAGTATCCTTGTTGTCCTTCAATCTTTTTGCAGGTTTCCAAGATTTTCTTACAAAGTCTGGATATTCGCTGAATTTTTCTAGCCACTTTTCGAGAAATTTCATGGTTGCGGGGTCTGTTGGGTAGCCGCATCCTAATTCTCCGTATTTTTGTTTTAATTCTGCGATTGCTTTGTCGCGTTCTACTTTCGCGATAATTGAAGCTGCGGAGACTATGGGGTATTTTTTGTCTGCTTTATGTTCTGAAATTGTTTGAACCTTGAAGGATAGACATTCTTGTATGTGCTCTTTGAATCGCTCTGTGTAGACGTCTGAGGCGTCAACGTAAGCCATGTCTGGTTTGAGTGCTTCGATGACTTTTGCCATCGTTTTGGCTTCTAGGCGGTTTAGTTTATGAAGTTTTATTTTACTGTCTACGACTTTGTCGATTTCCGCAGGCCATAAACGTTCAATATGATATTTCAGTGCTATTCTCTTTATTATCTCTGCCAGTTCTTCTCGTCTTTTTGGTGACAAAAGTTTGGAGTCTTTCACTTTTAACTCGACAAGCTTAGCGATGTCTTTTTCTTCTAGCAAAACACCTGCAATAACGAGTGGACCGATGATGGCACCTCTTCCCGCGTCGTCTACTCCTGCAATGAGCATTTTATTTTTTCTCTCTTATCTTGTTGAATTTGGTAATCTTTGCGATAATAAGGTTATGTAAAGTGTTTCTGTTTTCAATCGTAACTTCAAATAGTTCTGCATCCTGTCGTGTTTTGATTTTTCTTACTAATGAGTCTGTCGCCTTGTGATGTATTGTAGCCACTAGGGGCTTGTCACTGTCCATTGCTTGAAGTATTGCTTGTCGAAAAGTTTGAGAGAACAGTTCCATCGGTCCGATTTCGTCAACAATTGTTACGTCTGCAGTTTTGACAGCGTTTTGTATCGCGTTGGCGCCTACGTGTTCTAGGTCGTTTATGTTGACTCTATATTTGCCTATTCTTGGTCCGTTTTGCTGGTTTATGTGCGACAGCCAGCCTTGTCTTTGTGTTTCGAGGTCGTAGATTTGGAAGCCTACGCGATTTCCGTGTTCTCGCTTTTCTTTGGTTGTCATGCCACCGACCTTGTAGCCTTTGGCTTTCAATGCCTCTGCCACTTTCGTTATTACTGTTGTTTTGCCGACGCCTGATCTGCCTGTGATTAGGATTATGTGTTTTTGCATAAATCGTTATATGAGGTGTTGTTGTTAACGAATTTTGTGGTTCGCAGAGATGCCTAAGTTAAGTTTTCCTGTTGAGGTTGTTGAGGAGGGTAAGGTTAAGGTTTGGATACCTCAACATGGTGACGTTTTGCCTTCTAAGCTGCCTGTTTTTTTCAACCCTACCATGGAATTAAACCGTGACATTGCTGTTTTAGCGCTACAGGTTTATCAAAAGATTCTAGGGCGCGATGTTGATGTATGCGAGCCCCTGACGGGTTGCGGCATTCGCGGCGTCAGATTTGCAGTTGAGGTAGAAAATGTTAAGCGCGTTTTTCTAAACGATATCAATGAAAAGGCAGCGGCGCTTGCGAGAGTTAATGTTAAGAAAAATGATGTAGCGAGACTTGTTGGTGTAGAGAATTTTGATGCGAATTTTTTCTTAAGTCAGTATGCAGCTCCTCGTAAGCGTTTTGACTATGTGGATGTTGACCCGTTTGGCTCTCCAGCATCTTATTTGGACAGCGCTGTTAGAGCGTTACGTAATGGTGGCATGATAGCGTTAACCGCGACTGACATGGCTCCTTTGTGCGGCGTACATCCCAAGGCTTGTATTCGCAAGTATGGCGGAAAATCACTTAGAACGGAGTATTGCCATGAGTTAGCAGTGAGGCTTCTCGCAGGGAGTTTGGTGACAACGGCTGCAAAACACGACATAGGTACTAGAGTGGTTTTCTGCCACAGCACAGACCATTACATTCGAGTTTACGCAATTACAAACTATGGGGCCCAAAAAGCAAATAACAGCATCAAGGAAATGGGCTATATTCTTCATTGTTTCAACTGTTTTCACAGAGAAACAGCAAAAGGAATCCTGTCAAAATTTAAGACAGAATGCCCCGAATGCCATAGCAAATTAAATGTTGCTGGCCCCTTGTGGTTGGGTAGAATTTTTGACAAGGGCTTCTGTTCACAAATGGAAAAAGAACTCTCGAAAAAGAAGTTGAGGCAAGAAAATAGACTCCGCAAATTGCTGTTTTTGGCGGAAAACGAAGCAGAGTCTCCGCCAACATATTATGTGATTGACAAAATCTGCGACAAATATGGGCTACCTGCACCTTCATTGGAAAGCGTCGTAAAAAAGTTGAAGAATAAAAATTACGCCGCTGCAACAACGCATTTTAATACAAGAGGAATAAGAACAGATGCACCAGCAAAAACAATGAAAGACATTTTAGTGAAGCTCACACAACAAAAACACAGTTAATTCTTTTAATTTATAAATGACATGCTTCTCTTCTGTTTAAGTGAATAGTTATGAAAATCTGTGGTCTTGTTGGTAGTCCAAAGAAAAATGGAAACGTCGATTTGCTTGTGTCTCAAGTGTTGAAGGGCGCTATGAGCCAAGGAGCGAAAATGCAGAAAATTTATCTCAACGACCTCCACGTCAAACCATGTCAAAGTTGTGGGGTTGACCCTCATCCTAAGTATTGTCTATTTGACGACGACATGCAATTAATCTACAACGCTTTAGAGTCGAATGACGTAATAGTGCTGGGTTCACCTGTATACTTCGACACAGTGAGTGCCCAAGTCAAGCTTGTGATAGACCGTTGCAACTGCTTAATGCCCTAAGTTAAATGTGCTGATGGAACGTTCGGTTTTGAAAAGAGAATAAAGAAACAGAAGAAAGGAGTTTTCGTTGCAGTTGCAGGTACAGATCAAGAGTTTGACACAATTCTTACCACAGTAAAAGGATTTTTCACTTGGACAAACACTGAATTAGTGGAAACGATTCTCTATTCCCATGACGATAACGAGTTAGGCAGTGTAAGAAAAAACGACGAAAAAATGCAGCAGGCTTTCAAAGTTGGAGTCCACATTTTTTCAGGTGAACATAAACATGGATAAAATAATTTATCATTCAATCAACCTGAAATGCAATCCTAAAAAAGCATTCCAATTTTTCACTATCAATGAACAACTCGAGAAATGGTTAACGCTCGCTGCCGATGTAGAGCCAAAAGTTGGTGGAAAATATGAACTATTCTGGAACCTGAATGATAAGGAAAACGACAGCACAATTGGCTGCAAGATACTAGCTATTGCTCCATGCCGATTTCTCTGTTTTGAGTGGAAAGGACCAAAACAATTCAAACGCTTCATGAACAACGTAAGACCTCTAACCAATGTCGCAGTATTTTTTATACCTCATAAAGAGGAGACACAGGTTCACTTGTTGCATACCGGATGGAGAGATGCAGCAGAATGGGAAAAAGCAAGAAAATGGTTTAAAAAAGCATGGAAGACAGCCTTATTAACACTTGAAAACTGCATTAACAAAACCGAAAAATCCTAAGACAACAACGAAAAATTTAACAGATACTCATCCATCCAGAAAATAACTTTTTCCAATACAAAAATGCTTATCTCACAAATAAAAACCAAAAATTTTCCGTAAATTTGCAGTATCTCCGAATCGTATTTGGAGCAAATGCAACACAAGGTCTAGTCCATGCGTCAAGAACGCACTCAGAAAATTTTACTTAAAACATTCCCAACATTCTCTCAAAAAGTCTTTCAACTCGGCCAAAGTCGTGTTCACGTTTTCACGACAATACTCAGGCTCCTTGGGCGCTTCATAAGGCTCTTTTACTTTTATCTCACTTAAACCAACCACCCCAGCAGTAAGTGCGAACCAACACATAGGCAAAACCTCAGGATTGTAACCACTGCCTATCAATAAGGCAAGCTTTCCGTCACAAATCTTCTCAGCAACGTTAACAATCAAACGCGACAACTTGAAAAATCCTCCAACCGTCAAGTTTAAACTTCCAAGCGAATCTGCAAAATGTGAATCACTACCACCATTTCCAATAATAATTTCAGGTTCAAACTCTAATGCAAGCGGAACAAAAACCTCCTCTAAAGCATGCATGTAAGTAGCATCTCCTGTCCCAGGAGGCAAAGGCACATTCACATTATAACCCAAACCTTCTCCCCGCCCAAATTGGTCGACAAATCCCGTGCCAGGATAAAGTGTTCGCGGATCTTGATGCAAAGAAATAAACAAAACAGAAGGATCAGAATAATAAATATCACTTGTCCCATTCCCAAAATGCACATCATAATCCAAAACCATAAACCGCTTAAACCCATGTTTTTCTCTCAAAAATTCTATCAAAACTGCAATGTCATTAAACAGACAGAAACCTCCACCGTAATTTCTACCAGCATGATGAAGCCCGCAACCCAGCGCAACTCCACGATTAATACTTTTGTCAACGATAGCCTTCCCAATCTTCAATGCACCCCCTCCAATAAGCAACGCAGCCTCAAGAATCGCAGGTGTAACTGGGGTCTCAATGTCATAAGGTCTACTTTCTGCTGCTAAACGAAAAACGTAATCAACATAGTTTTCATCGTGAACACGAAGTAAATCTTCTTTAGAAAGAGGATTAGGCTTCAAAATGGTCAAAGTAGGCAACTGCAACAATGATTGTTCTTCAAAAAGCTTCATCGTGTTGGTAAATCTGTCGCCGCGAAATGGATGCCCCCGCCCTAAATCGTATTGAACGTATTTTTCGTGATAAGCTATGCCGACCTGCAATGCGTTTGTCTCCTTGACAATGTAGGGACTCTTATTAACTTAAGGGTTTAGCCACCCTAAAAACAAAAAATTTTGCCCTCTTTTTAGAAGGACATGATCACGAACCATCAGATAACTTCATATAAACTTGTTTATTCGTATTAAATTCTTATTTAGAATTCGAATAAACCTCATATATATCAAATATAAAATTTTAGAATCTGATAAACATGAGTTAGTGATGGGCGAGGTTAAAGTTATGGAAGCAAACGTTTCGAAGAAGATGCATGAGCGTATAATAAAGAGTTTTATGGATGTTTTGATTCTCGCCGAGTTGAGAAACGATTCCTTAAGCGGTTACGACGTGATTGCATTTATCCATAACAAGTTTCGCCTTCTGGTAAGCTCGGGCACTGTATATTCTCTTTTGAATTCTTTGGAGCAAAACGGTTTAATAGAGGGAAATGGAATGAACAGAAGCGTGTATATAAGCTTACAGAGAAAGGCGAAATAACTATTAACCCGATTTTGAATGCTAATGATAAGATTCAGTATTTAATAAAGAATTTGTTGAAGGGCTAGCCTCGGATTTTTGAGTTTCTGTTTGAAGTTTCGGTGTTAGTTGTTCTATGGCGGTTTTTACTTTGTTCCATTCATCCACGTTTCTTAGTTGGAATTTGTGTTTTCTTTTCCACACGCCATTTCGATTTTGCCAAAGATACATTGCAATGGAGCGTCTGCCGAAGGCTTCGATTAGAACTATGGCTTCCCACCATTTCTCGCTTTTAAAGATAGTTACGTAATCAATTACTTTATAAGATTCCCACAGTGGAAGTTTTTCTGTTTCACTCATCATTTATACCTCTATAAATTTTCCTTTTTGTAGAATTGTTTTTTTCTCTCCATCTTTTTTAGTAATTTTTACTTTTGGTTTTGAAACAAGAAAGTCCACATGGTTTTGGGAAGGGTTCTTACCACAGGGAAAATCCAAGTTGTGGCCGAAAGCGATGTGTATTGTTCCGTAGATTTTTTCTGATTCTAAGAATTCGTTTACGAGCCTTGCTTTTGGGTTTATGCCGAAGGCAAATTCACCAACAATATTTGACCAGTCATCTGTGTTGAGCCATTCTTTGACTTTAACGAGTACATTTTTGTCTTTTGAGGTTATTTTTTCTGCTTTGCCGTTTTTCGCTATGATTGTTACTGGTGTTTTTAGAGGTTCCAAGATGCCTCCGATTGCTAGGTCGCAGACAAGTTTGCCGTTTAATGAATCTTCGGTTGGTGCGACCATGACTTCGCCTGTTGGGAGGTTCATCCATTTTAGATCTTTCCAGTCGAGTTTTGTGTCCGTGAAGAAGGGCCGGTTTTCTGTGTTGAAAGTTAGTTTGGTGCCTGCGGGGTTTGTGACCTCAATTTTTATTGTGTTGGTTAGGTCGTACATGAGTTTTTGGGCGAAGTTTTGCATTTTTTTGTGTTGTTCTGTTGCGAGGGCTAGTGCGCCGTTTGTTAGCATATCAATTGTAACGCCTGGGCAGTGACCTAATCTTGCTTTTTTACCGCGTGTTTGTAGAACGATGGTTTTTACTCTGAAAATTGTTTCTTCACCTATTCCTCGCATAATGTTTACGAAAATATCTGGTTTTGTATTTGTTATGATTTCTGTCAATTCTGGTGGAATTTCTTGGCGGATTTTGTTTGTTTTTAGAATGAGGAATTTTGTCCAAAGGCCTTGTGTCAAAGCGCCGTTTGCGAAGGCTTGACCGATTTCTGCTTTTTCGTCGTCACATGTGATTAGTATTTTTTCGCTTGGTGCTGTTTCAAGGACGCATTCGAGGGCGTTTCTTGCGGCTTCTTGCGGCTTCATTGTTTTTGCCTCGTTGAGGGCTTGTATTGTTGTTGTGGCTAAATGAGGTTTTCTGTTTGTTTTTCGTGTGTTTCTCGACGTTGCTTTAGCCTCTATTCCCTATATTATCTAAATATGCTGTAAATATGTTTAGAAAAGCATGCTTTCTCTCCAAGATCAAGGCATACTGGCACTGTTTGTCACAAATTTCTTTAGAGACTAGCTTATTGTTTCTTTTGTGCGGGAGAAACTTTGAAAAAAGAGATAACAAGCTTCGACATTGCTACAATTGTTTTGGAGCTTAAGCGTCTCATTATTAATGCATGGGTTGCAAATATTTACCAAATCGACGTCAAAACATTAGTTCTCAAGCTGAACCAACCCAACCAGCCTACACTACATTTGCTAATCGAGGCAGGTAATCGACTCCACCTTACACGCATTGTTTCTGAAAAACCTTCGAAACCATCAGCTTTCTGTATGGCGCTCCGCAAACATTTGCGAAACGGCAAAGTGCAAACAGTAGAACAGCACGAATTTGAAAGAATAGTTACAATAAGAATTAAAGCAAAACGAGAAGAATTTCAACTGATATGCGAATTGTTCGGTGATGGAAACATAATCCTAGTAAGTCCAGAAAACAAAATTTTGCAAGCTCTCTCCTATCGAAGAATGCGCGACAGAAACATTCTACGAAACGAAACTTTTCTCTACCCGCCGCCCAGTGGAAAAAATCCGCTTAGAGTAGAAAGAAGTGATCTGGATGAGATAAGAAATTATGAACAACTGGAAATAGTGAAAGCTTTGGCGCGTTTTTTTGCGATTGGAGGATTTTATGCTGAAGAAATTCTACTGCGTGCACAAATAGACAAAAATGTTCAATGCGTTTCCCTAAATTCGAATAATTTGGATAGTGTTTTTAACGCTCTAAAAGAACTTCTTTCCACGATTAAAAATGAACAATTCAAGCCTTCGATAATTGTTAACGAGAATGGAGAATGGATTGACGTCGTACCCTTTTCGTTAACAAGGTACTCCAACTTTAAGACTAAACTTTATCCTTCTTTTAATGAAGCCCTAGATGAATTCTACGCGGAAAGAGGCGTAGAAAGAGAAATAATCACAGTGACAAGTGATGTAAAACAATTGTTAGCACAACAAGAGAGAATCTTAGCCAAACAGCAAAAAACCCTAAAAGAACTCGAAGGAAAAATCGAGAAAAACAAAAAAATCGGCGATATTATCTACGCACATTTCGGAGAATTACAACTTCTCGTTCAAAAAATCATGGAAGAGAAAAACAGCGGAAAATCATGGAACACAATTGTTTCTGCTCTTGAAAAAGCCAGAAAAGAAGCCACAGCCCCAGCAACATATTATCGTTCACTTGATCCTCAAAACGCAATTCTACATCTTTCTATTGACGAATTAACCTTTCCCATAAACTTGCGCAAATCCATCCAAGAAAATGCCGCTGAATTTTATGAGAAGACGAAGAAGTCACAGAAACGACGTGAAGGTGCTGAGAAGGCTTTGTTAGGGACTAGACAAAGAATGGCTGAATTGAAAGAACAAAAAATTGAACGGATATCTGCAATAAGTAAACCTCCAGTTCAGAAAGTGGAAAAGAAGGCTTGGTATGAAAAGTTTAGATGGTTCCATTCCTCTGAAGGTTTTCTTGTTCTCGGCGGAAAAGACGCCATGACCAACGAGATACTTGTCAAAAAACATATGGAAGCACACGACCTTGTTTTTCATGCAGATATCCGAGGCGCGCCTTTTGTAATTGTCAAAACCGAAAGACATAAAGTTTCGGAAGGAACGATTAATGAAGCCGCAGAGTTCGCCGCTGCCTTTTCAAGAGCATGGAAAGAAATGTTCAGCGCTGTGGATGTTTACTGGGTTCGTCCAGAACAAGTGAGCAAAACTCCACCCACAGGCCAGTTTTTGCCTAAAGGCTCCTTTATGATTTATGGAAAGAAAAACTATCTTCGAAAAGTTCCATTGCACACTGCAATAGGTATTCTGATAAAAGAGGAAAGACAAATTAAGATTATTGGCGGACCAAAGGATGCCATTGCAAGTCAAACCGAATTTTACATTCAAATAGCGCCTGGAGACCATTCGAGTGAAAAATTAGCAAAGCAAATACGACAATTACTTTCACAAAAAGCTCCAAAAGAATGGCGAGAAAACATGCTTTCAGTTTCCTTGAATGAAATCCAAAAATTCATTCCACCTGGGAAAGGAACGATTTTGCCATAAAAATAGTTTTTCTCTTAGCTATTGTTTTTTTGGGTTTTCTATTCTTTTTTGAACAACATTTAATAATACACCTATTGTAATTCACGTGTGAGGAGTGTGCTATGGCGGAAATAGGTCTCCGACCGCGAATGCTAGTTAAAGATGCTATGTCCAGTCCGGTTCTTACAGTAGACGAAAATATGCCTGTGAACAAAGTAGCTGAACTCATGGACAAGCACAGTCTCGGCTGCGTAATTGTCACAAGCAAGGATGGAAAACCTATAGGCATTATTACCGAGAAAGATTTGGTTTCACGGGTTTTGGCAAAAAACGTTCTTCCACGCAAATTCACTGCAAAAAAAGCCATGTCCACACCTCTAATGACCATTAACCCAGACACGACTTTAAGCGAAGCAGCACGCACCATGAGCCGTCTTAACATACGAAGACTCGGCGTGATGTACAAGGGAAACCTTGTCGGGATAATATCCAGCAAAGACATACTAAACGTCACTCCTGAACTTATCGAAATAATACGCGAAAGAGCACGCCTTGAAAACCTAAACGTAGCTGAAGAAGAAACCTTAGAATCTGCTCCTCTTACAGGATACTGTGACCGTTGTGCCGCTTGGTCTGATTCTTTGAAGGAAGTGGAAGGCGAATTTCTCTGTGAAGACTGCCGCGTGGATAGAACTGGAGAGTAATCGGAGTTTTTCCATGTTTGTCAAAGATATAATGACCGTCAACTATCCCGCGTTTTATGAGGATGAACTAGTAACCAAAGCTCGCGCGGTAATCCGAGAACGAGGGCTTCGAATTCTTCCAGTAATCGATAAACAAAAACGCCTTTTAGGCATAGTTTCCCGCAGCGATATAATGGCAATCTCCTCTTCAAAATCTCCCATTCGTGTAAAAGGTATAATGTCAACTCTCGCGTATGTCGCAACAGTAGACATGGAAGCATCCAAAGCCATACGTGAAATGATTCGACGTGACACTTGGTATGCTACGGTTATAGATTCTGTTCGAAATCGTCTTTACAAAGGAGTGTTAGGCTTAGATAACTTTATTGACGCATTAATGAAGAAAAAATCGCCTAAATTCAAGAAACCAGTCTACGAAGTCATGACAACAGACATAGTTACTTTCTCTCCTGAAGACGGAATAGACAATGTTTGGCGATTAATGCGCGAAAAATCTCTAAGTGGATTGCCTGTAGTGAACGAGGGCAAACTTGTAGGCATCGTGACCGAGAAAGACCTACTCGAACGCAGCGCCATTTTCCCAGCATTTGAATCAAATAAAGGTCGCTTTAAATCTTCTACAAAAATATCTTCAATTATGAAAACTTCTGTTGTGGCGTTGAAAGAAGCTGCGTCGTTGAAAGAGGCAGCAAGATTAATGCTTGATAAAAATTTTGGACGGCTACCAATCGTCGACGAGAAAGGCACACTCCTCGGCATAATCGATCGAGAGGATGTTGTTAGGGCTTTATTGTGATTTGGAGGATCAAGTTTGGCTAGAAAAATAGGAAGACGCGAAACATTTCGTCGCTCTTTAAAGGAAGGAGGACCTTTGTCACTGAAATCTCATCCGTCAAAAAAACGCGAAGGAGAAATAATGAAAATCGCAAATACCTCTGTTGTCACGATGGCGCCCACGACACCTATTTATGACGCGGTTCAAATTATGGGTAAACAAGGCTTTCGCCGTATGCCCATTTCTGACCCCGGCACCAGGAGACTTCTTGGTATAATCACCGCCACAGACATCGTTAACTATCTCGGTGGAGGCGACAAATTTCAAATTGTTCAGCGAAAATATGCAGGTAACTTTTACAAAGCCATAAACGAGCCAGTTAAAACAATAATGACGCGCGACGCAGTTTCAGTTCTTTCCACAGCTGGTCTTGAAGAAGCCATCCGCCTTATGATAGAACGAAACGTTGGCGGTTTACCAGTAGTTGACGAAGAAGGAAAGATTTGGGCAATCATAACCGAAAGAGACGTTATCAACCTTTTTAGAGGCAAAATTAGCGGGGTAAAAATTGCAGAAGTAATGTCAAAAAAATTGATAACCGCAAATTCGGCGACCACCATTTTTGAAGCAGTAAAAACAATGACAACACAAGGCTTTAGGCGGTTGCCTATAATTTCCGACAAAAAACTCGTCGGCATAGTTACAGTAATGGATATTTTGCGCTTTTTCGGCTCTAAACAAGTCTTTCAACATCTTCGCTCAGGAACAATCACACAAGTTCTGCAAACGCAAATCATGGAGATAGCCACCAAAAACGTGGTTACTGTTGAACCGGAAATGGATGTGGGTTTTGCAGCGAAACTTATGCAAGAGAACGATATCGGTGCTTTGCCAATAGTGGAAGACAACAGGTTGGTTGGCATAATTACTGAACGCGACTTCTTCAAAATAATCACCTAACCGTTTTTTTTCGAGGTAACACATTGTCAGTTGACCTCGTTCTCTACAATGGAAAAATCAACATCCAAGACACGTTCGTAACTGCAGGCATAGCTATCGACGAAGGGAAAATTGTCAAGGTAGCCAAGAAAACTAATTTGCCCTCTGCCTCAGAAAAAATTGACGTAAAAGAATGCTTTATTCTCCCAGGCTTGATTGATGTGCATACGCATCTTCGGGACCAACGGCAGGCTTATGAAGAAGATTTCTTTACTGGAACTGCGGCTGCAGCGGCTGGTGGGATAACGCTTTGCTTGGACATGCCTAACAATGAGCCAGTAACCATGGATTCTAAATCCTTAAGAGAACGCGTAAGTGCTGCAGCAGATAAGTTGTTGGTTAATGTTGCCTTCTATTCTGCTTTTCCGGAAGACCTAAACGAGATTTTGCGAGTAGTAAAAGATGGTGCAGTTGCTTTCAAACTTTTCTTGACAAAACAGATTGGCGGAGTTGACATCGATAGTGACGATGCTTTGAGAGAGGCTTTTTCGCGTGTTAAGCAATGTGGTGTTCCAGTCGCTGTTCACGCTGAAGATAAAGCATCAATAGAAAGCCTTGTGAAAGAGCTTAAACGAACCAAGCATAATGATATCGATGCTTATCTGAAAGCGCATTCTCCTGCGATTGAAGAGAAAGCAGTAAACCGTATTATGCAATTAGTGGAGAAAACGAAGGTTCATGTGCATTTCTGTCACATCAGTTCAAAACTCGGGTTAGACGCGGTTTTAGCTGGAAAAAAATCAGGATTACCTGTAAGTTGTGAAATTACCGCGCATCATCTTCTTCTTTCGTTTGCAGATTTAAGGCGTTATGGAACAATGGCGCTTGTGGACCCCCCATTAAGAAGTACGAATGATGTTGAAACATTATGGGAGGCTTTAGACCAAGGCTTTATCGACATCGTCGCCTCCGACCATGCGCCACACTTGATTGAGGAGAAAAAGGCAGAATCTGTTTGGGACGTGAAGCCTGGTTTTCCTAACCTAGAAACCATGGTTCCACTTATTCTTACTCAAATTAACAAGGGGCTCCTCACAATTTCAGATTTAATTAGGTTGATGGCAGAGAAGCCTGCAGAAATTTTTCATCTGAATGGAAGAGGATGTTTAGCGAAAGGCTACAATGCGGACATCACCGTTGTCAATATGCACCGGGAATATAGAATTGGCGCGTCAAAATTCCATTCTAAAGCAAAATACTCGCCTTTCGACGGATGGAAAGTCAAGGGTAAACCGACAAAAACCTTTGTTAATGGACAATTAGTCATGGATGGCGGCGAAATTATTGCGAAGCCAGGAACTGGACTGATTGTTAGGTGAGCATGTTGAAGTTTATAACAGATGGAATGTTAGGTAAGCTCACCCGATGGCTTCGCCTGTTAGGCTATGATGTAGAATACGCAAACGATGTCGACGACAAAAAATTAATGGCAATGGCAAAAAAGAAAAAACGCATTCTGCTCACACAAGACTTGGAGCTTTTCCAACGAGCCACTGCACGAGGAGCGGACACTTTTCTCGTGGAAGGCAGAACAGAAGCAGAAAGACTCGCTTGCATGGCAGAGAAATATGGCTTTTTATTAGAAATCGATGTCAATGTTTCTCGTTGCCCAAAATGCAACACAGAAATCAGATCAGTCGCCAAAGATGCAGTTGTCAAGAAAGTGCAGGAAGCAACATTCAAGTTTTATGAAGAATTCTGGGAATGTCCCAAATGTGGCCAGATATACTGGCAGGGTGCTCACTGGAAAAGAATCGTCAAAACTTTAGAGGAAGCAAAGAAAATACTCGACGCTAAGCATTAATGCGAAGTTTTTGATGAATAATGCCTCAGACAAAAAATAACTAGTACTAGTGTAGGTATGTAGAAAACGGAAATTTCAGTTGCCGTATCGAAAATTTGGATAATGACATGTTGAATAAAAAATATTGTAAGCGCGATTGCTATCATTATAATAGTTGCAAAAAGCCAACTTCTGCTTTCAATATTGTTTTCGGTTGTCAATCGCTTCCACTGAAAAAAAGAAAAAATGTTAAGTGTTTTGCAGCAGCCATTTTAGCGGTATATCTTGGTAGGTTCCGTCTGGTAATGTCCGTCTGATGGTGATGGGAAGTATGTTGCTTTTCAGTTCTTCTAAGGCTATGTCAATAGGGCTTGTGAGTTGAGCTGAGGGGTCTATCAGTGTCGGTGCGCCCATAGCTATTTGAAGAGCTCTAGCTCCCACTATTCTTGCTCGTTCGAAACGAGTCAATTTGCGTGGACCAATTTCAACTTTTGTCTTTTTGGCTGAGGACGTTTATTAATACTCTCCAGCGCCTGGCATTCCGCCCATTCCCCCCATTCCGCCAGCGCCCGGCGGTGGTCCTCCAGGCGGCATCTTTGTCTTGCCTGCTGCGATTATGTCGTCGATTTTTAGTATCATCGATGCTGCTTCGGTTGCAGATTTTATTATTTGCTTTTTAACTGCTTGTGGCTCGTACACGCTTGCTTTGTTCATGTCTTTTGGTTTGCTCGAGATTACTTCAATGCCTGCCCAGACTTCGCCTTTCTCATGTCTCGATCGTAGTTCTGAAATGATGTCGATCGGGTCTAGACCTGCGTTTTCTGCAAGTGTGAGCGGTATGATTTCCAATGCTTCTGCGAAACTGCTGACTGCGAGTTGTTCTCTGCCTGGTAGTTTCTCTGCATATTCTCGCAATGTCCGTGCGACTTCAAGTTCAGGAGCGCCTCCGCCAGCAACAATTTTTGGTTCTTCTGTAACATCTTTTGCTACACAAAGTGCATCGTGTATTGATCTTTCTGCTTCATCTACTATGCGTTGTGTACCACCACGGACTAATATTGTGACAGATTTTGGATGTTTACAGCCTTCGACAAAAGTCATTTTGTCGTCGCCGATTTTTCTCTCTTCGACTACTGCAGCGTAGCCTAAGTCAGATTTACTCATGCCATCAAGGTTTGTGATGATTTTTCCACCTGTTGCTTTTGCTAGACCCTCCATGTCAGATTTCTTAGCTCTTCTAACCGTTAGGATACCTTTTCTTGCTAAGAAATGCTGTGCCATGTCGTCTATGCCTTTTTGGCAGACGACAACGTTTGCGCCTACAGTGGCGATTTTTTCGACCATGTCTTTTAGCATGTTTTCTTCTTGCTTCAAAAATGCGTCCATTTGTTCTGGGCTTTCAATGTTTATTTTTGCGTCGAATTCTGTTTTTTCAATTTCTAGCGCGGTATCTAATAGGGCTATTTTTGCGTTTTCTGCTCGTTTGGGCATGCCTGAGTGAACGACTTCCTTGTCTAGGACTATGCCGTTGATGAGTTTGGTGTCAGTTATTGATTCACCGGGTTTTTTCTCAATTTTGATGTCGTCGAGGTCGACTTTGTAACCGTCTTTGTTTTCTTCTGCGACTTGAAGTACTGCATTTGCGGCGATTTCTGCTAAGTATTCCTTGTTTTCTGCTACGAGTTTGCTTGCCATAGAGGTCATGGCGACTTTTTTCAGCATTTCTTTCTTTTTTGCTGGTTCCACAGTGATGGCGATTTTTTCTAATGTTTCTAGTGCTTTTTCTGCGGCTTTTTTGTATCCGTCGATGATGACTGTTGGGTGGATGTTTTTCTCTATGAGGTCTTCTGCTTTGGTTAAGAGTTCACCTGCGATTATTACGGCGGTTGTTGTTCCGTCGCCGACTTCGTTGTCTTGGGTTTTTGCGACTTCGACCATCATTTTTGCTGAGGGATGTTGTATGTCCATTTCGTCGAGTATTGTGCGTCCGTCGCTTGTTATTGTGACGTCGCCGAAGCTGTCGACGAGCATTTTGTCCATGCCTTTTGGTCCAAGTGCACTTTTAACTGATTCTGCCACTATTCTCGCGGCTAAAATGTTGGCGTGTTGCGCTTCCCTTCCTTTAGATCTGCTTGCACCTTCGCGTAAGATGAGAACGGGCGTTCCTGCCAATTGAGAAGACAATTTTTGAATAACCTCCTATTTAATGCGAACACTACAAATTAGAAACTAAATATAAACTTTTTCAATTTACTCGATGTGCATTTGTGTGTTTTGAAATCAGAACATGGATTTCTTTTTAAGCTGCGCCACTATTAAAAAAGAATAGGAGGATGAAAAGATTGTCGCAAAAAATGTTTACCAAGATTTTGGTGCCTATTGATGGTTCTGAGTATTCGCAGAGGGCTGCTGAGTATGCTGTTAGGATGGCTAAGTTGATGGGCGCAGAGATTGTTGTTTTGCATGTGACGCATTTACCTACATATGCGTTTACTTATTCTGCTGCTGAGGGTGTTTCTCCTGTGGCTATTCCGACACCGTTGCCTTTACCTATTTCAGACGATGAGAAGAAAGCTACAGAAAAATTGGTGGAGAGTGTGAGGAAGATGGCAGAAAAGGGAGGAGTAAAAGCAGAGACGAAGATTATTGAACAACACCCTTCAATTCCTGATGCAATTATTGAGTTTGCAGCCAAGGCAGACGTTGATTTGATTGTTATGGGCACGAAGGGCAGAACCGGGATTAAACGATTCTTGCTTGGTAGCGTAACAGAAAGTGTAGTGCATCATGCTCATTGTCCAGTGCTTGTGATTAGATAATTTAGGTTATCCTCTCGGTGTGTGTGTTCTCGATAGGGGTGTAGACCCGGTTCACTATATAATCCAAATATACTAGTGTCAAGTTGCAAGCCAACTCTTGACGGAGAATCTAGTGCAAATAAAACGCATGCTAACTTACCGGTTTTGGTTTCTGCTTACGGCGTGTGGCTAGAGTCGTAAATAAGTAAAGCGGGCACAGGTAGAATCGATCTGTGTTTAGAAAAAGAAGGGGAAGTTTGTTTATGCGCTTTTCAGCCAGTTTAGTCCAACTAGCGTGGCGTCTGAAATGTCGATTACGCCATCATCATTTATGTCCACATTTGCTGGTGCTGGCGGTACAAGTTGTAGCCAGTACAAGCCTATCTGTGTGGCGTCTTGAATGTCGACTACACAGTCACCGTTGATATCGCCTAGAAGTATGACCTCGACTTCGCCGTCGACATAAGTGTTGTCTATTATGTCAATTTCGTATGGAATGGGAATCGCATAGGCGCTTATGACATAGGTGCCTAGGGCTACATTGGTTGTGTTCCACGTAAAGGTTAGGGTGGCCTGATAGCCAGGCTTAAGTCTAACCCCTCTTTGTGTTCCGACGGGCGGCATTGGCAATCCGAAGCACATCCATATGTCCAAGCCCGCATTACTTGCACAAATTAATGCATCGAGAAGGTCCACGTAGCCGTCGCTATTTATGTCAGCAGGATTCTCACCTGGAGGACCCACCCACAACCAGTTTTCGCCTATGATGTCATAATCTGTTTGGTTGATGAAGCCGTCGTTGTTGCAGTCTCCCATGCTCCAGAAGATTTCCCATTGGTGAGGTGTAGGAGAAACCTCGCCGTCAAAGTATGGGGCGACTAACCCGAACGTTTCTAGAAAGTCGCCTTGATTCTCTACAATGACGTTTATGTACACAATATTGCCTTTGTTGACCACAGTGTCTGAAGGCGATACGTCTATGACACTGCAGTCATATACGTCCAGCGGGTTTGCGTATGTGCTAAAGATTTGGATTGTTTCTGTGCTGTGGCTATATTCGAATGTGATAAAAGTGTAAGGGCCTTCCACTACTGTGTACTCTACTGGGCTACCATCTACTAATACTATCCACTCTGTCCAATCGTCGCACCACATCAAGCTTATTGGTATGGCGATTGTGGCCTTGCCACTGGTACCGGTCTCGCCTGTTGTCAGAAGCTTCAGCTCATGATCGTCTGAGTCAAAGCCGAGGGTTTCTACTTCTGTAGAGTTGCTTATCGCTTTTAATATGCATGGCAGTCCACCTAAGGTGCCTAGATTAAAGGAATAATACAAACCGATGAGCGGATAGTTGTCTTGATTGTAGGTGGTTTCAATAACGTATGGTGTATCGCCTATTCCGTCACTATTTGCGTCTGTCCCCGCGTAATCGCTCCAGTAATTGCCGCCAGAAGGATAATCATCATCCCAAACGTTAGCATAACCAGATTCTGTAATGTACACTTGTTGAGTGTTGTCGATGAAGTTGTTATGGAAAAACTCGTTTCCCGACGAACTAGTGAGATAAACGCCGAAACTGTTCTCGCGGACCAAGTTTTCATAGACAGTGTTGTATTGCGACTCAGTACCACTAGAACCCAAATCATTCAGAGCAATACCACACTCACCTGTGTAGATGCGGTTACCAAAAATTTCGTTGTTGTCAGACGACTGGAGTCCAACGCCAACTCCATTGTATTCGAGAAAATTCCCAGAAACAGTGTTCCCATCAGCCTCACAAAGCCAGACCGCACAGAACCCTCCTATCCCATTGTAAGACATATCATTACTGTGTATATCATTGCCAGAACCCTCTTCCAGATAGACGGCAGAATCCGTGTTGCCGATCATAGTGTTATTACAGATAATGTTAAAATCTGGGCGTGCAGTACCGACGCCAATAAGATATACGCCCTGACCGTTTGATGTCATTTCGTTGTAAGGAATCTGATTTCCATCTGAATCCCCAACAAGAAAGATACCATATGCATTGTTTGTTATAGTGTTTCCAGAATACTGTCCACCAATAGTTATAGTATGCGATGAGTCAAGAAAGATGCCTCGGCCAAAATTCCTGATATTCGTATTCTTGATCGTCACTTTATTATTATATGCCAACCTAAACCCATTTGTTCCACCTTCTCCAGAACCTTGAAGTGTGTATCCATTTCCGTCAATTGTTATTTCGTTTTTCTGCACTACAATCCCCTCATACTCTGGGTAGGTAATATCGTTGGTGAATGTGTAGACGTTTCCGAGGCGTTGAATGGGCGCTGTAGGCGGGTCAACCGAGCCATCGGACATAATATAAATAGTGGTCCCAGGCATTGCCTCCACCGAGGAAAAGTTAAGCACTGACATTGAAGAAACCGCCAAAAGCAGCACTAGCATTACAGCCAATATATTAGAGAAATTCTTTGTCACTTTCTCACCTCCCTTTCAGTATACAGTGCAAATATTCGCACCTTGTCTATAAGTAGGGAGCAAAGAAAGAAGAATCGAAAAAGGCATTCTGAAAAATCCAGATTCATTTGTTGCTACCTCTCCTCCTTTCACTCCCTGTCTAATTCTTAGATGTGGAAGAATGGGCAAACCAACTTTCTATTTTACAGTGGAATTTATTAAATGTGGCAAACCCGCTCTTCAGTTAATTATCAGTTGTCAACATTTATAACACTTATGAAAAAAACTTCCATGTGAACTTCTATGTTTGAAAATCTGAGGTTCTGCTAGCAGGCGCTACAGTAATATACTGCAAATATAAACTGAAAAGGCAAGTTTCAACCAGAATTGTGAAAGCATTTTTGATTTATGGTCTTCAATTGGAGGGATTCACAAGCCAAAATCCTATAATAAATCCGTCATCTGTGGAATAATTTCTTGGCCGATAATTTTGATTGGTTCGATTTCGTGAACATTGGGCATGTTGAATATGACATGTTGAATCCCAGCTCTTGCAAGTCTTCGACACAATGCAACAACATCAGCGGAACTCATTGCTCTAGGAGCAATTTTGATTGTGCCGAGAGCGGTAGTTTCGATTTCGTTATATCGTCGCCCGAACTTCCTGCAATATTCGTTTAATTTGTCAAGTTTTCTTGCGAATATCTCCTCAAGTTTTTGCCAGCGATCTTTGAGCCCGCGAGGATATTCGAAGTCTTTCAAGGGAGTTCCGAAATGAAAGTTGCAGGCATCCCCATACTTTGCAATCAATCGCAAGGTTTTCTTTTCACCTTCTCCTCCGATCAGAATGCGCGGATGTGGTTTAGATAGTGGCTGGGGAATGTTTAGTGGTTCATCAAGTTGATAGTATCTACCTTTGAAAGGAGACCTGTCACCTTGCCACATCTGCTTGGCTATCTGAAGCGTCTCTTCTAGACGTTCAAAACGCTCACTTAGAGATTGTGGAAATGGAACTCCCAGCCCTTTTGCTTCTCGAGCGTACCAGCCAGTGCCTATGCCTAAATAGGCTCTGCCACCAGAGAGAACATCAAGAGTCGTAACCGTCTTAATCAATATGCCAGGATGCCGATAGATGTTACCTGTGACCATTAAGCCGAGCTTGATTTTTTGTGTCACTGCTGCCATGTACGAGATGGTGCTGTAGCCTTCAAGCATTGGGGCTTCAACAGGGCCAAACGCCGAGCCTATTCCGAAGAAGTGATCCATAACCCATAGGCTGGAAAATCCAGCAGCATCGGCAGTTTTTGCTATTTCGGCCAATTTCACTCCTGTGTTTTGTGGGCTACCAGACCAATCGAAATGATATATTTGTAAACCAATTTTCATTTCAATGCTTCTCCTTAAATGTGCAACTGTCTTGAATTATGTTTTCTCTTTGGCCACTTTTTCGTAGAACTCGATGTTCTCATCCATCATTTCTCGGATGGGCAGATGAAACGGGCACTTCTCTTCACACTGACTACACTTGATGCAGTTCTTGGCACTTTCGACAACTGGACCAATCCAAGGAAAAAACCTCTCGGGCGGCCACAGATTATACAGATTGCGTACGTAAAGTAGCAACCAAATGTTCACTCCTTGTGGACATGGCATACAATATTGACACTGACGACAGTATCTAGTGCCAAGCTCAGCACGAATTTTGTCTATCTTGGTCAACTCTTTCGAAGTAAGCTTATGTGACCCATTAACAATCTGCACAATCTCCTCAACCTCCTCGATCTTCTCGACGCCGGAAAGAGGCACAACATTGTCGAATTGAAGGAGATACTTCAAAGCAAGAGAAGCGTCCTTTATGTTGCCACCAGCAAAAGGTTTCATCGCGATGAAACCTACGTCATATTCCTTCGCCAGATGAATTAATTCGTCAGCTGCTTCAGGGGTCGCAAAGTTGAAAGGATATTGGATAACCTCGATGAGACCAGAAGCAACTGCTTTCAATGCCAAGTCCATATTGTGACCTGACATACCAATATGTTTAATCTTACCAGTCTCCAAAGCTTCTTTTGCTGTTTCCATGGCGCCATCTGAACCGAAAACCTTCTCATATTTCTCAGAGTTGGAAACGTTGTGAAATTGCCAGAGGTCTATGTAGTCCGTCTGGAGACGTTGTAAACTGAGCACCAAGTCTTGCAGAGCACCAGCTTTATCCGGTTTTGGTGATTTGGTTGAAAGTATCACCTTGTCGCGTCGATCACGGATTGCTCCACCAATGCGCTCTTCACTGTCTCCATAAACTATAGAGGTCTCGATGAAGTTGATTCCCAAATCGAGAGCGTTCTGTATCACCTTAATCGCTTCATCTAAAGGCGGGCGTTGAATCGGAATGCCGCCAATTCCCACTCTAGAAACTAGTAAGTCAGTTTTGCCTAGTCTAACGGTTTTCATAGCTTCTACCACCAATGCTTTTTTAATGGTGCTGCGATGATTTCTCGGATTTCCAGTTTTTTACTCTTATCTTGCGTAAAAATTTCTTTGCTTGTTGTTGCTCTCGCTATTATTGCAGTGTCTGCGCCTCTGCCAATTCCGCCAACAGCAATTACATCCTCGTAGAGGCTAACCTCGCCTTTATCTGCAGCGATCAAAATAACCTCAACGGCGACTTTGAACCCTTGCCCAAAAGTGTAAAAGCTTTTTCTTACATCGTCCATTCCATTAGTGTGCAAAGCCAAATGCGTTTCGTCTACTGCTTTTCCTCCATATTCAACGATTTGCCGTCCATAAGAAGGGCTCTTTTTCTCGTGTGAAACAACGACAACAGTTGCTATTCCCTTAAACGCTTTTGCAAACTTCATCCCCGTCTCGCCTGAAGTACTGGCGACAACGACGGTTTTGGGGCTGCCAATAGCCACTCTTTTTTTGACTGCCTCTATTACTTTTTCTGTATTTTGCGAACTGGGAGTCGCGAAATATTCAACTTCTCTTTTGACGCTGCTCATTATTTCCACTTAATCCGTTTCTCGTATCTGAATTCTTCTGTTTGGAGCAACATATAAACGTTTGCCGTTTTAAACAAATAATAGGATTTCTCATCAAATGTTAGAATATATGAACAATCCTTTTATACAATCAAGAACCTCTTCTTATGTATGAAAGATGTACTCAATGAGCTTCTAGGACCCTCAAATTTCCTTCTAGTACTAGACTTGCTTCTCGAATATCCCTGTCAGTGGATGAACCTTAGGGAGATCGCGCGTCGAGTCAATAAAAACCCTGGAAGCATTTCACCCGTCATTGCAAAGCTCCTTGAGAGAGAGTTTATAACAGATTGCAAAGTTGGAAAGGTTTCAGTAGTCTACCAACTTAACAATGCAAACGAAAAAATACACGCATTAAAAAACCTAAGAGAAGCACTGAAGAAAATCCAACGTTAACGCCTTTTTTCTGCAATAGCTTATGCATCTAACATTGGGAAAGCCTTGAATTCGTTTGTGAAAGTCGACATGAGAGTTGAACCTGTTCATGTGGGAATATTTTTCAACCTTCCTTTTTTGTCTTGCGAGTTGAAAAACAAAAGGCGCATCTACGTGTATGCATTCGACTAACATTGTGAACTCTCATATTCTTAGCAAAAAACTTTGAACGCTTTCAATGAGCCGGGGATGGGAATTGAACCCACATAAAGCAGCTCTGCAGGCTACCGCCTGAACCGTTCGGCCACCCCGGCACTTTCTATTGTTTCATTATACTTGACAGTTATAAATTCTATCCCAAATTTCTAGCTTCTGTTTTCTGAAAAATGTACAAGTATACGCAGTAATAAAAGCACAGAGACTTGCACATTAGAATGTTTTTAGAAAAAAATGGGAGGTTATTGGTTCGTTTAGAAGTATTTCTTGGTGGCGAAAGCAGATATACTGAGTCCTATGATTATTGCAACTGCTACTAATGCAGCAGCTCTTGGGACCTCTCCTGTTATTCCAAAAATTTCTACTCCCCCGTTAGCAATTCCTAAAGCAAGGACAGCCAAGACTATGGCTATTACCAACCCTATGATGCTAATTGCCAAATCTTTCGCGGTTGTGGAAGCTTTTTCAGTCATTTACATCCCAAAAGGAAAATAATTAATTGGTTAGAACTTGAAACTTTTTTAGTATCGGAGTTCGTCTCTCCGGAACTGCCTACGAATAAGCATATGGAAAATCGAAGAACCTTTTAATCCCAATTCTTTTCTTTCTTTCGTTTCCTAAACCGTAAACACAGAAAAAGCGCACACGCAACACGTATCTTATGAATAGACATTAAGCAAAGAACAGCAAAGCAAAAGAAATAACGTCAACTACTACATGAGTAAGCATCAACACTAAGAGATTCCGTTCTCGAATATAATAAGCTCCAGCGAAAATACCAAAAATGAAAGTCACTGCCAACTTATCAATCACCCAGAAACCATGGATAAATGCGAAGGAAATTGATGAGAAGATGACGGTTCTCCATTTTGAGTAACCTATACTTAGAAGCTTTTCTATGAAATAGCCTCTCCAAATCAACTCTTCAACAAAACCCGCTGTTAATGGATGCGCCACGAGAAAATAAATAAACTGAAACAGATCTAAGCTATCCCATCGTGGTATGCGACCGTAAGCTAATGCTAGAACAATGTAGACACTGAATAACACGTTAATCGAAACAAAAACAAGTACTGCCGGTAAAAATCCAAACCGCTTTTTAGGCACAATAAACTCCTTTAACGATAAGCTTTGTCTTCTTAATTTCCTAATCACAAGAAATGTCAGCAACCAGTGAGTTACAACGACAGCAGAGTAAAGCACAATATTTAATGTCTTATAATCTGCCAAGCTTTCAGGCGAAATCGCAAACAACAAAACGACAGAAAAGAAACTAATCGCATAATAGACTATTGGAAAATAAATCAATTCCCTCCAAGGCTTATCATTTTTTGGAAACATCTGAACCACATTGTCACCGCAATAAGCACTGCGTAAGCTCATCATGCGCTTTTATGTTTGCGCTTCAATACATTTAAGGAAACCCTTTATAACGTGGAGTTTTAAATGTTGAAAGGAAACCCCAAATCACTCAGCATCAAATTGAAGGCTGGCCAAAATGCCTATTCGGCAACCTATAGTCTGTGTTCTTGGACATGTTGACACAGGAAAAACACTTCTTTTAGACAAGATAAGAAAAAGCAGCGTCCAAGCTCGAGAAGTGGGAGGCATAACCCAACACATCGGCGCCAGCTTCTTTCCGATAGAAACCTTAATAGAAATTTGTGGTCCTCTCTTAGGCAAATCAAAAGAAAAGATAAAAATCCCCGGATTGCTCGTCATCGACACGCCTGGGCACGAAGCCTTCGCCAATCTCCGAAAAAGAGGAGGAGGAGCAGCAGACATAGCCATACTAGTCATCGATGTATTGAAAGGATTTGAAGCACAAACCTATGAATGCATCGACATTCTTAAAGCAAGAAAAACCCCATTTCTGGTTGCTGCAAATAAAATAGACCGCATACCTGGTTGGATGCCAAAATCCGATAAGACTTTCGCGGCGTCTTATGAAAACCAGGACACATACGTTAAAGAAGACTTGGACAACCGACTCTACACTATCATCGGCAAATTTTCCCAAGAAAGCCTTCGTGCAGACCGCTTCAACAAAATCCCAGATTTCACCAGAACAGTTGCAATAGTGCCAGTAAGCGCGAAAACAGGTGAAGGCATTCCCGAACTCTTGGCAGTGCTTGTTGGTTTAGCACAGCAATACTTAACTCAACAATTACAAGTTACCAGAGGACCAGCAAAAGGCACAATCTTAGAGGTCAAAGAAGAACCAGGACTAGGAATAACCGTAAACGCCATAATCTATGACGGAGTTCTCCAAAAAGGGGACACAATAGTAATCGGCGGAAAAGAAAAACCAATCACAACAAAAGTAAGAGCCCTTCTTCTCCCTAAGCCACTTGACGAAATTCGTGACCCACGAGATAAATTTACATCAGCTGAGGCTGTTTCCGCAGCAGTTGGCATAAAAATCGCGGCTCCAGAACTTGACAATGCATTAGCAGGCGCGCCATTGTATGCTGTTCCATTTGAAACCCAAGTGGAACGATATGTAGGAATTGTGTCTGAAGAAGTTCAAAAAATCAAAATCGCCACAGACATTGAAGGCATAGTGTTAAAAACTGATGCATTAGGTTCGTTGGAGGCAATTGCGGAAAGTTTGAAACGAGAAAATATTCCTATACGGTTAGCAGACGTTGGAGACGTTTCGAAAAGAGACGTAACCGAAGCTCTAGTGGTTAAGGAGCACGAACTCCTATATGGCACTATCCTTGCTTTCAACGTAAAAGTACTTCCAGACGCAGAACAAGAAGCAAAAGACCATGAAATACCAATCTTCCAACACAACGTCATCTACCACTTAATCGATGAATATTCCAAGTGGCTAAGAAGCAAAGAAGAAACACAGATACAACGAGAGTATGATAAATTGATCAAACCGGGAAAAATCAAAATCATTCCTGGGTATATTTTTAGAAGAGCGAAACCAGCCATTGTAGGTGTGGAAGTGCTAGCTGGGCAAATAAGAGCCAAATATCCCCTTACAAAAGCAGACGGTACAGACGTGGGCGAAATTTCTCAAATACAAGATAAAGGACAAACCATTCAAGAAGCAAGAAGCGGTATGGAAGTTGCGATTTCTTTAGAAAAGCCAATAGTAGGGCGACATATAGAGGAAAAAGACACTTTATACGTGAAAATTCCAGAATCCCATGCTAAGTTGCTTCAGACAAAGTTCCGGCAAAGATTGACTGAAGATGAGCAGACAGTCTTAGATGATTATGTTAAGCTTATGCGGCAAAAGGTTCCTTTTTGGGCTGCGTAAGCTGCAGAATTTTTGAGGTCGTTTTGCAGCTGGTTAGTGGATTCCCCATACATATAATTTATTAAGTCTTTATATACACTATTATCTTGTGCGGAAAAAAGGCTAGCCCAAAGAAAGCCACTTCATACAGTGAAAAGAATGGAGTAAAGTAGAGAATTGCCTAAACTTGAACAAGAAACATATCAAAGAAGAAAACCCTCTGTTTTCCGAGAAGTATACCCCATAGAAGAGCCATTCATATACGCTGCAGTCATAAAAGACCCTGATACACAAAAAATCCGCTACGAAATAATCGAACCCACTTTACTTCCAGACGAAGAAAAGAAACTGAAAGAAATCAAATCTATGCTTAGAGAAGAAATAGATGTAACCCCAAAGGATCTCGAAACGTGTGAAAAGGCAAAGGAGTTTTTGAATACAAAAGTCAGAGAGCTTATCAAGAATTACCATTTAAAAATAGCCGAAGAAGCAATCGACAAACTTCTCTATTATATAACTCGAGATTTTTTGGGTTACGGAAAAATTGATCCGCTTATGAAGGACCATTTGATTGAAGACATCTCGGCAGATGGGGTTAATATTCCTCTTTATGTGTGGCATCGTGAATACGAGTCGTTGCCAACTAACATAGTCTTCAAAGACGAGAATGAGCTAAATTCTTTTGTAATACGGCTAGCCTATCTTGCAAGAAAAAACATTTCTATAGCATCACCAATGTTAGATGCCTCTTTGCCCGATGGGAGTCGTATACAACTTACATATGGCAACGAAGTAACAAGGCGAGGCTCCACTTTCACAATTCGACGTTTCCGCGTTGACCCGCTTACGATTTCAGATTTGATTGCTTTTAACACGCTTTCCTCAGACATTGCTGCATACTTTTGGTATATTATAGAAAATCGGGCTTCAGTTCTCGTCGCTGGTGGAGTGGCAGCAGGGAAAACTAGTACTCTCAATTGTTTATCCATGTTTATTAAACCTGAACTAAAGATTGTAAGCGTAGAAGACACTGCTGAACTAAATTTGCCTCATGAGAACTGGATTCCTTCAGTTGTGCGGACAGGCTATGGTTTTGAAGATAAAAGTGCAGGTGTGATTACGCTTTTCGATTTGCTGAAGGCTGCAGTGCGTCAAAGGCCTGACTACATTATTGTAGGCGAAGTGCGTGGTGAAGAAGCCTACACTCTTTTTCAAGCTATGGCTACTGGTCATCTAGGTATGTGCACAATACACGCCGAATCAGTGGAATCAGTTATTCACAGATTGGAATCAGAACCAATGAACATCCCTTGCTCCTTGTTAACAATGATTGACGTGATTATGGTTCAAATACGAACAGAAATCGACGGCAAACCAGCACGAAGAGCATTTACAATAACTGAAATGGCTGGGCTTAACCATAAAACAAAAGATTTCAAAACAAACGAAGTTTTCCGCTGGAATGCAAGAAATGACTCTTTCCTCTATACGGGACATAGCAGCATTTTAGAAAGAAACATGAAAAAATTTGGACTTGAGGAAAATGATGTCCGAAAGGAAATTTTGCGGAGAAAAACTGTGCTGGAATGGATGGCGAAGAACAACATCAGACGTTATACAGACGTAGCCAACGTTATTCGAGAATACTATGCTGACCCTACACGTATATACCGAAAAGCTAGGGTGGGGAAAACATGAGCACCGGAAAATTTTCTGAAAAGGTTAGAAATTTGTGTGCTCGTGCCTTTCGCGTTTTGCGTCCGCCTTTTTTGCCAGTAACTCGGCGTATTCGTAAATGGCTTGAAGGCATCAGTGGTGGTTCAACAAGACCACAGGCTTTTGCTTATCAACTTGTTGGTGAGAAAACCACACGAATTCTTCCTATTTTTAAAGATGTAGACGTAAATCTGCAAAAGTCCGAATTAAGAATCGGTTTCAAGGCTTATGTTAGCTGGGCAATTTTAGCTAGTTTGCTTGTTTCAATTTCAACTCTCATTCTAATACCAACTTGTCTAATAATAGCTGCATATCTTCCTGTAACACCTGCTTTACTCTTCGGAATAGGTGGAGCAATGTTTGCAGGGGCATTCACCATAATTGGATTCTATGTCTATCCAATTTTTCGAGCTGACAGTTTGAAAAGGGATTTGGACGACGAACTTCCATTTACGACAAGCTATATGGCCATTTTAGCAGGCGCTGGGGTGTCACCAGATCGCATCTTTGTTTCTCTTACAAATGCACGCATTTCTCCTTCAGTTTCGGTGGAAGCTCGAACTATCGTTAGGGATGTGGAACTTTTCGGTGTCGACATCTTGTCTGCGCTGGAAAGTGCGTCTAAACGAACTCCGTCAGAAAAATTTAAAGAAATGCTGGAAGGCTTTATTGGAACTGCTCATTCTGGTGGCAATTTATCAGCTTATTTGTCCAATCGTTCAAGACAGTACATGAAGTTGAAGCGAATTACTTTGCAAAAGTTTGCTGATACATTGTCTATTTTGGCAGAGTTCTATGTAACGCTGTTGGTTGCTGGTCCACTTATATTTGTTGTTATGTTGGCAGTTATGGGTATGCTTGGAGGTGGCGGTGTAGGATTGATGGATCCGAGGCTTTTGTTGAGCCTTCTCACTTATCTTGGTATACCTGCAGGTTCGTTAGCATTTCTGATACTGCTAGATATTGTTTCGCCGAGGGTTTAAGTATGCCTAAGATCAAGAAACAAAAAAAGAAAATTGCGTGGATCGTTTCGATCATTTTAGGCATTTCCATACTCTTTATTGTAGGGGTCTTGTTTTGGGGCACTCCACTTTTCGACGAGTATGCAGTCCTTGCTGTCATGGTCGTTATTTTTCCGCCCACTGTGCTCAATTTGATTGATTACAGATGGAAGAGAGCCATAGACGAACATTTGCCTGACCTTTTCCGCACAATTGTTCAGGCTCAGCAGACAGGTATGACTCTACCTCAAGCTATAGAAGAAGCATCAAAACGAAATTATGGACCATTGACTAAAGAGTTGAAGAAACTTGTTTCCCAGATGTCCTGGGGCTCGTCTTTTGAGGAAGCTTTAGAATCTTTCGCACAACGAGTGGATACCACGCTGGTGAAGCGTATTGTTCCACTAATTATAGAGGCTAGCCGTTCAGGAGGACGTGTAGAAAAGGTTTTTGATCCTGTGGGCAAGTTTATTCAAACAACGTTAACCATGGAAAAGGAACGGAAAACCCGAACTCGTCCCTACGTAGCCATTGTTTATGTTGCATTTTTTGTTTTTCTTTTCACTGTGGTCTTGCTGTTTAAATCGTTCTTTACCGCGGTAATAGTGGATTCTTCAATATTGGGAAACGTTCTTCTAACGTCAGAGGCAGCGCGAAGACTTTTCTTTCACATGACCGCAATTCAGGCATTTTTTAGCGGACTTGTTGCAGGTAAAATGGGGGAAGGCACGATTATTGGCGGCTTGAAGCACAGCTTGATACTCTTAACGTGTGGGATTTTGATTTTAAAAATAATGTTGTAGGAGGCTAGACAAAAATTGAAAGCTCTAATTAGAAATAAACGCGCGGTCACCCCAGTTTTGAGTAGTCTCCTACTCACAATTATTGCAGTAGCTGCTATGTCCCTTGCAGCCACAGCTGCTTATGTCATTTCTGACAATCTCCATCAGACAATGGGAGAACGGCTTATTGTTGAAGATGTTTGGTTCAAAGCAGGAGGAATCGGCATATACCTGCGCAATATAGGTAAGGTTGATATTTCCATTTCTAATAGTTACGTAAATTTTACTGCCCAACCGATTGCGCCGTTTACTTTGCAGATGGGAAAGCATGGATGGTTGAACATTACTTATAGCTGGAATTCTGGTAGCTTGTATCACATTAACATAGTAACCACGAGAGGCACAAAGGTTGCAAACTATTATGTGGCTCCATAAATTTCGAAAAAACAAACGTGGCTTCAGCACAGTGATAGTCGTGGTTCTAAGCCTTATAATACTCGTAGTCGTTGTTACAAATGTTGTTTTGTGGAGCTACACAATGAACCAACTCGATTGGGAGAAAATGAATGAGGATGTGAAAATTACTGATGTTACTCGCGTCACTAATTCCTCATGGTTTACAGTAGAAAACGAATACACGGTTAATGAAGGCAGTCTTGTAAGCGGTGACTACGCGGACACAAAAGAGATTGGTGGCTCTTACGAAACATTTGTAGAAGGTAGCCCAACTCTGCAGGAAACACTTCATCCCAATGCTGGTGGCACGTATGCGAACTGGGGAAAAGAAAACCCGAACGGTTTAGCCCACTGGGATTGTTGTGACGAAAATCCACCAGATGATGATGGTTCTTATGTTGAGACAAGTATACCTACGTGGGCAAAAGAAACGTACAATATGAAAAATCATACAGGCTCAGGAAATATCAATTGGGTTCGAGTCTATCTTAGAGCCAAACTCACCGAACCTGGGACATTTAACATAAGAACTTTAGTAAGAACCCATGCAACTGATTACGAGTCAAGCGGCATCTCGCTTTCCACATCCTATGAAGACAAATATACACATTATGATAAAAATCCATACACCGGGTTAGCTTGGACTTGGGATGAACTAGATTCCTTACAAGCAGGTGCTTCTGGCCAAAGAGTGGGTAATGTAGCTACAAGAATGACTGTAGTATGGGTTGTCGTAAACTATTCGCCTCTCGGGGTTTATGAACTCGATCTTAACGGAACTTTTTCGATAGAAGTGTCCACCTATCCTTTAGACTACATCAAATCTGTTGAAATACAACTAAGGTACAGAGCAAACGAGACTTTAGAAAACTGGTATCTTAAAGCTTACAATTGGGCATCTATGGTTTACAATGACTTTGGCTTCAACAACACTTTAGGCCATGCGCCAGCAACTGAGTGGAGCGTATATGCCGTGAATTTAACTGACAAATGGCGCAATTACGTAGATGACAACGGCTTTATGTATGTGAAATTGCAGGACAATGAGGCTGATGTTAGCCAAACTAGGGTTGACATCGACTTCTTAGCTGTTAGAGCAGTAGTTGATGGGACAAAGTTTACATTTCAAAATGAGGGTTCTCTGACTTTGCGTTTAGTTTCTTTATGGATAAACAATTCAACTGACCATAAAAGGTACGACATAAGCATATTCATCAATTCTGGAGATACCCGGTCATACATTCGTGGCGACATAACTTTGCCAAAAGACACGTATACTGTTAAAATCGTTACAGAAAGAGGAAACATTGCTGTGTATTCTGAAGGGTAGGCTACTTGAACGCTTTAGCACAAACTGTTTTCAAGCCGCTTATTGCTTCGTTTTGGTCTTTCGCTTCTATCAAGTCAATGTTATAGAGTTTTGCCATTCTTTTGCCGTTTTCGTTGATTTTTGGAATTGCAATTAGGCATACATGAGCTGGAGAAACATCGTAAATCTTGGCGAATAAAGCTATAACTGGCTGCTCAGTAACCTCGTCATCCGTTGCTGTGGCAACATCGATCACTGAGATTTCTTTTCCGCCTTCTTTTCGATAGGCTGTTACGTCAAAGACGTGGCTGGCGCCGGATTTTCCTTTCAAAAAGCCAGGGGTGTCTACTTTGAAGCCTTTACTTTCTAGTAATTCTCGTATGGGGTTTACCATTATCCATCCTATGGAGGCTTCTTTTGCTGCTTCTTCGCTTAGAGTATAAATGTATACATCTTTGTATATAGCATCTTCAAAGGTGAATGCGAAGTGGCAGTCGCGGCAGAAGTGAGATGGTACTGGGATGTCGAAGTTTTTGCTGCAGTTGTTGCAGGTGCACCAGACGCCGGCTTTTTTGTAATCCATGTCAGGTTTGGTTAGTTCTTTGTGGCATCTTGGGCAGACAAGTTTTTCTCCCTTGCGGAAATGTTTTTCTGTGTCGATGTAGCCGCATTCTACGTGTTCTATAAGTGAGCTTTTTTCCACGTTGAATGATTTGCAGTATGGGCAATTGTAGTGGATGGAAATTCTTGCTGAGTCGCAGTTGGGACAGTAAAGTGTTCTGTCGTAAAGTTCTCTTTTCAGAATGCCCGCGTCTGCTAGTTGTTTCAGAAAATCATCAACAGCGCCAGGGTCGCCCAGAATTTTTTCGAGAAGGGGGTACCTGTATCCTTGGTTTACATCGAAAAAAGGTTCTAGTTTGTTGATTTCTCCGCTTAGAAATTTGCTGAGGAATATTTGAACTGGATGATTCTTGTAGATTTCTGCTCTTTGAGTTTTTGCTGGTTTTGACATGTGCATCTACCGAGATGGCGTCGAATTTCGGTTATGTTTAGCGTATTTTGATTGGAATGCTAAATGTTCCAAGTTATTAAAAAGCTTTTATACCATATTATATTTAGTGTTGCTTCTGATTGGAAAAGTCTTTAAAACACTGTGCTTATGTTTTTGTTTGATGCAAATATGAGTGGTTTGGGTTGTCGAAAACAAAAAAGATAGTTCGTTGTCCTAAATGTGGTTTTGTTTTTGATGTTTCGTATGGTAGGGTTTTTGCGTGTTCGGGTTGTCCTTCGCTTGTTCATTGCGAGGGTGCGAAGTGTCCGAAATGTGGGCATGAGTTTCCGATGACAGAAGAGCCTAAGTCGCAGTGATTCGTGTGTTTTCTCTGTGTGGGTGTGCGTGCACGCCTCTCTAGACCTCGTTCACTATATGCTCCTAATAGGCTCCAAATATGCGAAGTGAATTTGTGGTTCTTTTGCGAGAAAAAAAGAAGGGGGATGTTTTTGTGTTAGTGCTTTCTTTTAGTGATTTTCTTTTTCACTATTGCGAGGGCTAGGGTTATGATTGCGATTGTTAGGATTAGTGTTGTTGCCGTAAATTCTGGCACAATGTAGGTTGCTTGGATGATTATAGGCACTGAGCTTGTGCTGTAGCTTAGAAAGATGAATGCATGGGTGTCGTTTTCAGTTATAATTACCTGTGGCGGAGTTGGAGGGGTTAATGTGCCGTTTATTATGAAAACCCAAGAGCCGTACATTAGATTTTTCGGAATCGTAACGTTGCAGAAGCCTTTGGCGCCAGCTGGTCCTGTGGTTGTGAATGCTATGAATGCAGGTGCGCCTTGCGTCGTGTAGCTAAAGTCGAAGTCTGTGATTGTGGTGTTGCTTTTGGTGAACACGTGGAAGGGTTGGCTGTCGGCTGTTACTGGGTGGTCGATTGTTACGATGTCTGCTTGGACGTGCACTATGTAGAAGCCTGCAGTGCCGTTAATGTGTCCATCCCATGGAGTAACTTTAACCATCCAATCTTCTGTAGGCATAGTAGCACTGTTTGGAACTACGATGTTGTTTGCCCATGCTGGTTGTGGAACGCCGTCTTTGTACCATTCAATGCTGTAACTGAGTGGTTCTTCTTCCAAATCGGTTGAAGGAATCGGCCATAACGCCGTTAAATCGTCTGAGTCGAATGGCTTTGACGGAGAAATCGTGACTGTTGGCTGAGTCGGAGGCTGATTAACATGCGTGAAGACAACTTCGAATTTTAAGTCTCTCGCGGCAAAAGTATACCATGTTTCTCCATCATCGTTTGAATACTTAAATTCTCCATCTGGATAAGCGTCAAAATCAACACCACGGCTTCGCGCCTCGCCAGCCGTTACGTTGTCGTAGTTTCCATCAATTACTACCCAGTAAGTTTCGCCCACTTCCATAGGTATAGGGGTTGCCGGTTTGATATAATAAAGACCCGGATTAGCGTCTATTGTGGTATTTCTAATAACCATGCTCATTGCAATCACGTCAGTAACGTTTGGATGGTCTACGTCATTGCTGCAAAGCAGTATGCGGAAGTTTGGAGTGGGTGTAGAATAGTTTTCTATCCAAACACCTGCATCAGCAATGTAATCATTTAGAGCGACAAAGCTTTGTGCGTAATAGTCAGAACCATATGCGCCCCCTACTGCGTGTACGTCTCTGTTTTCTCCGCACTGTGCTTGGTATGGTACGTCTGAAAATCTTATGTCCATGCTAAGGTCGTATGAACTATAGTAGGTCCAACTGCTGCCAGCGTTAAACGAACCGCATTCTCGACCATCCTTATAGGGGTTATCATACCTATCGTACGTTTTTACACTAGCGGCTGTAGTGTTGTCGTACCAACCATCGATTATTAGATAATAGGTTTGTCCAGCGACTACTTCTACTGGTTTAGTTGGGCGTAAATAGTGCCAGCCAGGGCTACCCATGATTTGTTCACCCGTTATTGGAATGCTAGTCACAATCGGAGAGGTGACGTTTGGATCGCCGCCCGGTGTCTGTGCGCAGAGAAGCAAGCGAATATCAGGACAGTTGTTAGTGTAGTTTTCAAGCCATACACCAGCGTCCAGTATATACTTGTTTAGCGCTTTGAAGGATTGACCAGCATAATTGACCGTGCCTGTGCCGCCTATGCTCTGCCATATTTTATCGCCGTCCACTTTGATTGTTGACCGTTGCGCAGAGAAAGTAACAACGAAGTTCAAGTCCTTAGTACTCCAAGTGGACCATGTGCTTCCAACATTGTTAGAATACAGAAACTCTCCATCCTTGAATATATCAACCTCATCGCCCCGTGATCCTGCGTAGCCTGTGGAATTTTGATCAATGTATCCGTCAATAACCACCCAGTAAGTTTCGCCCACAGTGACTGGAATCGAAACGTTGGGATGAACAAACCATCTCTGCCCTTGGGTACTGTTGATTTCGTTTCCTTTAATGACCCTACTTGATGCTATAACGTTGTTTTTGTCAGGATAGTCAGAAGCATTGTTTCCCCATATTTGCACTCTAAAATCAGGAGTAGCCCCAGAGCCTTCTTCTATCCATATCCCAGCGTCAATAATGTAACTGTCAAGTGCTTTGAAAGACTGAGCATAATAGTCTGATCCATATTGTCCGCCAACATCGTAGACCGAATCCATACCAAAGACCTCTGTCTTATTAGGTCTGTTACTAAAGTTAACAACAAAGTCTAGGTCTGAGTCGGACCATGGCGTCCAATTTGTACCGTTATTATTTGAATAAGCAAAATTGCCATCTGGATATGGATTGTCACCACGTCGTCTGCTGCGTCCGCTGCCAACAGTCGTATGGTCGTAATACCCATCTATTACAAGCCAGTAAGTCTTATTCTGCAAAACACGAACTGGCTTCGTCAAATTAAGATAAAAACGTCCTGGTCTAGCATAGATTGTTTCATTGGAAATCTCCGTGGTCAGTGCCATTGGATTAGCAACATTTGGCCACCCGGTTTCTGTGGTGTCGCAAAGCATCAACCTAAAAGACGGCGTGACACCGCTATAATGCTCGATCCAAAGTCCACCGTTTATGATGTAATCTGACAATGCTCTAAACGATTGGGCATAATAGTCACTTCCAGTTCCGCCTATACTAGCAACCGAAGCGTTTCCGATTACTTCTGCTTTGGTTTCAAACGTTGCGTTTGTTGGAAAAATCGGGTCAGAAGCCATTATGCCTGCTGAAGAAATCTTGTTTGAAACTGTCACTTTAGAGGTATTGCCTATCGGAGTAAAATTTGACATCAACAGAAGACCAACGAACACAAAGATAAACACAAATACTTTTTTCACAATTTTTCACCATCTTTTAAACATTCACTTCTTATCTAATCAAATTTAAAGCTTTACACAAAACCCACATGCAAAACAAAACAAGCAAAATCAAAAATTAATGCCAAACTGTAAATTACTGCCTGTTTCTATACTCTTCGTGAAGCCTGTCCACAATCTTCTTACTAATATACCCTCTATGCGGCCTAAAACCGCCAGAAAACCCAGCAGGAATATGCAAAAGCTCATGAATCAAAACCCGTTCTTTATCAAACTCGCTTAACCTGTCAAAACGCTCAGAAATCACCTCAATCAAATACCCCGCCCGCGTCTTCAAAGCCCTCTGCCACAACCTACCCAAACTATGAATTCGCGCCACAGTACGCCGACTCTTCGAGCCCCGACTTCTAAAACAAAAAACCCGCCCAACATCAATATGAGAAAAGCGAAGCCCAATCACTATTTTTTCAACTAACACCTTAACATCAGGCGCCTCATAATATTCAATAGGCATCTTCTAGCATATCCACCTGCACTAGCAAAGTCAACATTTATCTCTCGCAACATATTTCTATTTTATTGCCGGATGACGAGAAGGTATTTGATTGACACAAGAATGAAATCTCAGAGTTACTCCGACGGCACTCGACAAAAAGCACCTTTTTTGAAAACTTCACAACCAAAAATACAAGTTATATAGAATACAAATACAAAACGCGTTAAGAATCTTTTTCAGACAAACAAACTAGACATTTATTGTTTTGAGACAAAAACACATTTAGGAACGAACACCAAATAATGTTGTAAACATGGGGCTGTAGAAACTGGTTAAATGTCCAAAATGCGGGGCAACCGTTGAAACTCCTGTAAAAACATGGTCACTGCCAAAGAAAACAAAGAAGGCTAGTGGAGAATCAAAAACGACTTTTGGAATGTTTGAATGCCCCGACTGTAAAGCACGATTTAGAGCCTCAGTTGAAAAGCCATTGGAAAAAACAGGCATCAAGAGCATGGTGGAAAAAATAAAAACCATCGAGGGAGAATTCGTGAACACTCTGAAGAATTTGAGAGAAAAAATCCAAAAATTAGAAACCGAAAGGTCAAATCTTTTACTAGAAATTGAAGAATTAAAGAAGATGGCGGAATCAAAAGCAAACGCATTGGAAAGCGAGATAACAATGCTTCGAGACGAAGTGAAGTCGCTTAAAGACTTACTTGGCTATATGGAAACCGAGGGCGAATAAAAAACTCAAAAAACTAACGGTGTACTCCCTCAAGATGACATAGAAGTTTCTTCTAGACAAAACTTCTATCAACCTATTTCTTAAAAATCTGATTTAGAATTTACTTCAATGTTTAAATAAAGGAACCTTGTTTTTGGTTTCAAATAGTTAAGGTGAGGTTTGTGGCGCCTATTCTTGAAGTTAAAGACGTGACAAAAACTTATCGAATGG
>Ga0209636_10000252_pt1 | contig 48388 bp, 41 predicted proteins | sample DeeMarSWOR152_54_FD_187464 | JGI IMG/M metagenome (GOLD analysis project Ga0209636, IMG submission 187464) | Marine sediment microbial communities from White Oak River estuary, North Carolina - WOR-1-52-54 (SPAdes) (version 2) | ecosystem: Environmental > Aquatic > Marine > Intertidal zone >...
CGCTCAGCCTTCCATACGGTTTTCTCCACCCACTGCCCTTCGCTTATGCATTGAGGGGGATGGTGAGGGAATGGCGCTCAAAATTTGATGGGAGCGACGCCATTTCTGTGTATTTTATCCATTCAATTACCCACACAAAATGGAAGAGAACCCTTTAATTTAAATATACCAAATAAACTGCAATTATACCTTCAACTCTCTTTAAAACTTACTGTCTTTTTAACTCTGAGGAGATTTTCGCCTTAATTGCCTATCCAATCACAACCGTGAGTGTGCATGCCACTTCTCTCACCCTCGCCGTTTTGATTCTGAACTATCTCTTCCTTTCTCTGATTGATAAGATGATACTTAAAACTTTCATAAACCATATTATCAGTATCTCTTGCAAATATTGGTTTTCTTTCTTCATGTACTATAACAGCCCAAACTAATTCGAATTCGACTCGATTATATGTTTTTTTCATCTCTTCCCAGTATTTTTTTATTTTCCCTTTACCCCGGATATATTCACCACCAGCTGTCTTTAGAGAAGCCTTTTTTCCAAGTATTTCAGCCATTTCTTTTTCAAAACCATCTTCGCCTTCTTCAAAAAGCAAACAAAGCTTATTAAAATCATTACGAATTCTTGCTGCCACCTTATCAATTTTGTCAAGAGGATCTACAGTTGACCCGAGTTTGATTAATTTTTTAATATCATCTTCACTCTGTAATTCGCGACACTGGGATTGCCCTGTTGCACTTGGACGGAATAAGAGAAATGTGACAAATAGAACGAAAACAAATAAAACTGTGTAATTTCTCGATTTCATGATTCCCTCCTTTTGATAGAAATTTATCTCTTGAATGATTGCTGATATTTTCTCATTTATCACCCCCTCCTTTTTTGAAAAACGAAGAAATACTTTTACGCTTATTTTTGAGTTGAGATCCGCTTTTTTCCCTGTTTGCTTGAAACTGTCTTTACCTTCGGACTTATATCAAAGGCCAAATCCGCTGTCAATAAAAAAATTATAATGAATATGAATCGAACAAGTGCAAATATTTATAATTTTCCGTACTTTTTTAGTTTATCTTCGTGTTTTTTCTTTTCTTCTTCCAAAATTTCTTGGAAACGGGAGTCATTCCGAAGATTATCATAGCATGGATTATTCATTAAAAAGGGATATGGATAAAGATAAACATTTAAAATTTTTGAACCCTTCTCAATTCCCAATCGAATATTCTCAATGGCGTCATCGTTCATCCCTAAAAGAGAATAGGTGCTTGTGGCGAAATACGAAAAAGGTCTTTCTTTTATTAGCTGCAGAGCGTGTTCTTTCTGGCCTTCTATCGCCAGCAACAAGCCTCTCGCATGCCGAACGCGCCAATAATCTTCCTCCTCAATTCTTTCTGCTTTCTCTAATATTTTTTCCGCTTCTTCAAAATTATTTCTTAAAACAAAGAAGTAAGCATACCGAGAAAGAAGCTCCGTATGATTTGGATCGATGTCCAGCGCTCTCTGAAAAAATCCATCAGCCTTATCATAGTCTCCGACATACGTGGAGCAATATGCCATGACATGGTAAGCCCAGAAATGCAAGGGATCAAGCTCCACTGCTCTTGTACAAAATTTAATAGCCTGGCGATACAATCCAATGCTCAAGAAAAATGCTCCGGTAAGATAATTGATTTCTGAATTATGGGGGGCAATTTCGATTGCACTCTTAAAATTCTTAAAAGCTTCGTCATAATCATCTTTATAAAAATTAACCCATCCAAGCCCAACACGTGATTCTGCTAAATTTGGATTGATTATATAAGCTTCCTTAAAATACTCATGCATTGCTTGAAGATCCATTGGATCTCTATCATCCGGATTCTTGTTGTACCTCACTTCATGAAGCCCTCCTAACTCCCAAAATGCTCTTGCATAGCTCGAGTCAATCTTAATGGCTTCTTCTAACATCTCTTTTGCCGATGCAAAGTCATCCTCATCAAAAGACATGCCATATTTATTGGCAAAATCTTTTCCTGATACGTAGTAGAAATAAGCCTTTGTATCCTTCGGATCACTTCTTTTATATTCCTCGAATATTTCTCCCACGAGTGGGAGCTCCAGTGTTTTGGCAATATCCTTGGTTAAGGAATCTTGGATTGTAATAATATCCTCCGGCTCTCCGGAGTACTCAAAAGGTTTAATGACAGAATCTTCATTGGCATCGATGAGGTGAAATGTTGCCTGAATTTTATTATCTTCCTCCTCCAGATACGATTCTAAAATCTTTGTCACATTGAGCAGTTTCCCTATCTCTCTACTGCTTAAATCTGCATCTTTGTATCGACCCACACTTCGATAGGGTTTCACACTTAAATCTTCAATTCCTGAGAGTTTTCCGATAATGTCTAAAGTCATCTGTTCGCACAGAGGGCTCTTATTTTTACCCGCGCTTCGATCCTCAATCGGCAGGACTGCAATCGAGTCTTTCCATCTCATTTTTCCTGTTGGCGTTATCTGATTTATAAGAACATAACCAAGCACAACAATCATAGCTAACGAAACGAAGCCAACGAGCCATGCAGTTTGAAGCTTCCTTTTTCGAGATACTTTTCTCGTCTTCCTTTTTGTGGGAATCCGTTCTTCAGTCGAAATTTCTTTTTCTATATTATCGAAATCCGAAAACAACTCTTTTATATTCCCGTACCTATTCTCTTTTTTCTTTTCCAAGCATTTGAGAATCACAGAGTTCAATTCCTTGGGAATCTGAGCGTTGAAACTCCGGGGGTCTGGAGGCTTTTCTGTTCGGTGTTTCAAGGCAATCGTTAATGAAGTATCTCCATCGAAAGGGATCTTCCCGGTGAGCATTTCAAAAAGTATGATTCCGAGCGAATAGATATCAGAGCGCTCGTCTATCTCTTCTCCTTTCACCTGCTCAGGAGACATGTATTCAGGGGTTCCAACTATGATCCCCTCGCCTGTTATTCCTTTAGCTTTAAGGGAACGGGCTATTCCAAAATCCATGATATGGGCATTCCCCTCTTTGTCTACCATAACATTCCGGGGCTTTAAATCCCTGTGTATCACCCCTAGACGGTGGGCTTCAGCCAATCCTTCGCATATCTGTTTGACAATAGAAAGAGCTCTTCCCACACTCAATTGACCTGTCATCCTAATCATGCTCTTCAAGTCTTCTCCACGCACGAATTCCATGGTGATATACGGAGTCCCCTCCTCTTCATGGAGGTCATACATCCGGCAGACATTCTTATGGGTGATTTTGCGGGCTAGTTTGAGTTCGTTTTTGAAGCGTTCGATCGTCCCTTTTTCAGTGGCAACCACAGGATGAAGAAGTTTCAGGGCTATTTCTTCGTTGATCTTTTTATCCACAACTCTGTAAACATTCCCCATTCCACCCCTTCCCAGTTCCTCGACAATCTCGTATCTCCCGGCAATCGTTGTCCCTCTCTCTACTTGCTTTACGGAAATTTGTGCAGTCTTTGTATGAGACTCTGAAATATCTTCTAAAGGCATGATTCGGGTTCCGCAATTGCTGCAGAAACGCGTATCATCCGGATTTTCAAATTGGCATTCGGGGCATTTCATGGCCCATCGTCCCCATAATCACATGGCGAAAGAATACCAATAATCGGAAAAAGTGTCAATTTATTATCACAAGGTTTAGCACCAAAATTCATGAATCTTGATCACGCATAAAAAAGACAATTCGAGTATTCTGAAGAGCCTTCGATGGATTGACAGTAATCATAACCTATGTTATAAGTGCAAATTAGAATGGATATGACTTAAAATGAACGATAAAGGGGAAAAAAAACCTCCTCTGGAAGAAAAAAAGCCGCCAGAAGATCATCCCCCACCAAAGGCGGTAAACTCACCTCAGAATTCAGAGGCAGACCAAGACAGCAAACCTGATGTACAGAAAGAACAGGGATTTTTCCTGCTGGATGAGGCAACTTCCCAAGTCGCCGACATTGCAACAGAGATCGAAACCCAGAAAAAAGTCGCTGCGGATAAAAATTATCCCTTGGAAGAACGCCTGGAAGCGTATGAGGACATCTTCGATTCTGAGATTGGCGATACAACGCTGTCCAGAGCGCGAAACATCGAGCGTGAAGTGGGGTTTCGTCAAATCTACCTCAAATTCGAAGGAGGAAACCCGACTGGGACCCAGAAAGACCGCATCGCTTTTTCTCAAGTCCTGGATGCACTGCGGCGAGGTTTTGACGCCATAACCATGGCGACTTGCGGCAACTACGGGGTAGCCATGGCCCTGGCAGCCTCATTAGCAGGCCTGAGATGTATCGTTTATATCCCTGAGACTTACCACACCAGGCGGGCTAAAGAAATACTCGACACTGGAGCTGAGATCATACGTGTTCCCGGAGACTATGAAAATACCGTCCTCCTCTCCCGCCAGCTCGCCGAATCAGAAGAAATCTACGATGCCAACCCGGGAGGAGCGAACACGGCCCTTCAGCTAAAAGCCTACGGTGAGATCGCCTATGAAATCTACGATGAACTCCGGGATGCCCCAGCCTTTGTGGCTGTTCCTGTTTCCAACGGGACAACCTTAGCCGGCGTCTACAAGGGATTTTTAAGCCTTTACCGCCGGGGAAAAACGTCAAGAATCCCACGAATGATCGCAGGCTCCTCTTTCGGTAAGAACCCGATTATCCATGCTTATCTCAAGAACAGCCCCAAGTGTGATGATCTCCTACCCGAAAGCATTCGCGAAACGACGGTGAACGAACCTCTGATCAACTGGCAGTCTATTGATGGGGACTACGCGCTGGATGCCCTGCGTCTCACCAAGGGATGGGCTGCCTACGCCAGCGACAAGAATATGCTCTATTTTTCGCGTTTGATCCGTGAACGGGAAGGGCTGAACGTTCTCCCGGCCTCCACAGCAGGCTTGATCGCTCTCATCAACGGGCATCAAAGAGATGCTTTTCCCAGCGACCGCTACGTGGTGATTCTCACCGGGAGACGGTGATGGATGATTTTCCCGAGGGTAACGCGGTCATCTACTGCCAAGGAGCTTTTGGGACTCCTAACGGAAAAACGGCCCATGGGCTGATTCGACGCACCAAGCGCTATCAAATCCTGTCAGTGGTGGACTCCACTTACAGCGGTCATGACTCGGGTCAGATTCTGGAAGGAAAGCACAACGGGATTTCCATCTACGCCGATCTCTCCTCAGCTAAAGATGCCGCTCTTCGGAATAACACTCCTCCCACTCACTTCGTGATAGGACTTGCACCGGATGGAGGCCGATTCACCCCTGAACATCGAAAGGCGGTTATCGAGGCTGTTCAATCTGGATTGAATATCGATTCGGGCCTTCATGATTTCCTCTCCGAGGATGCGGAGATCATCTCTCTTGCCGAAAAGAAAGGAGTTCGTATTAGAGACGTGAGAAAGCCGCCTCCAAGAAATGCGCTTCACTTTTTCTGCGGGAAAATCGAGCAGGTGACCTCTTTAAAAGTAGCCATCTTGGGAACAGATTCGGCCGTTGGGAAACGAACAACAGCCTGGATCCTCACCGAGGCTCTCCAGGCTTCAGGACACAGCGTAGAGCTTATCGGGACAGGACAGACAGCCTGGATGCAGGGTGTTCGTTTTGGAATTATTCTCGATTCTCTGGTCAACGATTTCGTTTCAGGGGAGATTGAACATGCAGTCTGGTCAGCCTGGAATACGACACATCCTGACGTGATCATCATCGAAGGACAGGGAAGTTTGATGAATCCCGCTTATCCTGGTGGATTCGAGATCCTGGCTGCAGGCCGTCCGGATGTGATCGTCCTCCAGCATGCACCTGGCAGGAAAGATTACGACGGCTTTCCCGGCTATCCCATCCAACCTCTCGACATCCAGATCAGAGCCATCGAGCTCCTGTCCGGAAAACCCGTCATCGCCATAACCATAAATCATGAAAACCTTTCCCCGGACGAGGTTAACAGAGCCTGCGCAGACATCAGCAAACAAACCCGCCTCCCTGCCGCGGACCTGCTGCTCGGAAATCCTGATGAAATCGTCAAATCGATCCTATCCAATCTTAGACACTGAAAGAATATTATCATGAGAAAAATAAAAAACGATAATGAAAATGTCTCCAAGGCCGGTGCAGATGCCCGCATTCTGCCTAAACAGGATCCCCTGCGCATCCTCAATGTCATCCCCAAGATGGAGATCGGCCCTGTCAGGGTGGAGCGCCACCGTCTTCTTGCCCCCTATACAGTGGTCAAAAAAAACGAAAGCGTATCCTTCGAGCTGATCTACCACTACGGCGAAAACGTCTTTGATCCCCAGGAACAGGAATCCCTCAACCTAGCCAGTATGATCGCCGCTCAAGTGGCTTTCAATTATGGGCTTTTTTGCAGGGAAATCGTCTTTCACGGCCTCTTTGACAGAGTTGACCAGCAGTTTATCAAAGATATGATGCACAATACGGCCCGAGAGATCTTCGTGAAAAAGTTCCTGGAACCCAATCCCTTTCTCCGGGGAGAAGCGGCTGAAATCCGTCCGATCAAGAGAGACAGTTATCTTCAGGCAGAGATATTCTTCGCTGATAAACAAAAATCCCTGCTCACTCTCCCAAAAAAAGGCAAGACGGGAATCGGATGGGACACTGACCCGTCACGGCACCTGATTCTCTCCAGCGGGGGAAAGGACAGCCTCCTGAGTTTTGGACTGCTCCGGGAGTTGGGCCGGGAGCTTCATCCTGTTTTCATCAATGAATCCGGACGGCATTGGTACACCGCTTTAAACGCCTTCCGTCATTTCTCAGCCACCTTTCCTCAAGCTACAAAGGTCTGGACGAATGCAGACAGGTTGTTTGCCTGGATGCTCAGACATTTCCCGTTCGTCCGCAAGGATTTTGCTTCAGTCCGTTCAGACGAATACCCGATTCGTCTCTGGACAGTGGCCGTTTTTATCTTTGGTGCTCTTCCGATAGCCAGGAACAGAAGCATCGGACGGATTGTCATCGGGGATGAGTTTGACACCACCAGCAGAAGCTCATTCCAGGGAATCACGCATTATGACGGGCTTTACGACCAGAGCCGATATTTCGACAACGCCCTCACCCGATATTACATTAAAAAAAAATGGAGCATGACTCAGTTCTCTATCATCAGGCCTCTCTCTGAGCTTTTGATCGAAAAAATCCTGATTGAGAGATATCCCGAGCTCCAGCGTCATCAGGTCTCCTGCCATGCCACGCACATCGAAAAAGGCCGAGTCCACCCCTGCGGCAAATGTGAGAAATGCCGTCGAATCGTCGGCATGCTAACAGCTATCAACGCCAATCCTTCAAACTGCGGCTATTCCCCATCTCAAATAGAAAACTGTTTGAAAGACCTGGCTGCCAAAGGAGTGCACCAGGAATCTGCAGGAGCCCAGCATCTGCTCTTTCTCTTAAGCCAGAAAGGACTCATTCCTCAGCCCGCAAAAAAAACTAAAGCTCGGGAGCATTCTGAGATTCTCAAAGTCCGGTTCGACCCAGAAAAGTCCCCGGTCGATGCCATCCCGACTGAACTCCGACAGCCTCTTCTGCAGATATTCCTCCAACACAGCGAAGGCGCGGTCCAACATCTTGGCCGTATCTGGATCGACTACGATCCATTCAACGACCCTGCTCTTTCCAATCCCTATCCCTTTGAATCGCCCCTCCAAAGATCCAGAGCTGAAGGCCGCCAAGACAACGAGACAGAAATCCCTCATCTGCCTTACCTTCTCGGAGAGCTCACTTGGCCTGAAGCCCAAGTTAGGCTCAAAGAAGTGGATGTGGCTCTGCTGCCTGTTGGTTCATTAGAGCAGCACGGACCTCATCTGCCCCTTGATACCGATGCTTTCGACGCCTTTCATCTCGCCAAAGAAACGGCCTCAGCCTGCAGCGACCCTAAGCCGATCGTGCTGCCGCTGATTCCTTATGGAGTATCCTACCACCATGCAGACTTCAGCGGTACCTTGACCATCAGCCCAAAAACGCTCTCCCAGTTGGTGTATGAAGTGGGGATGAGCGCAGCGCGAAACGGGATCACTAAATTGGTGATCATCAACGGGCACGGTGGTAATATCCCCGCCCTCCAGTTCGCCGCTCAGATGATCAACCGCGACGCCCATATATTCACCTGCGTGGAAACAGGTGAGACCAGCGAAAAAGATCTTCTCGCCCTGACCGAGACACCCAATGATGTTCATGCCGGCGAAATAGAGACCAGTACCACTCTGGCTGTGCGGCCGCACATGGTCAGGCATGACAAGAAAAAGAAGTTCATCCCCCGTTTCTCCAGCCGGTATCTGAACTTCAGCTCGAAAAGAAGTGTGGACTGGTATGCACGAATCGCCAAAATCTCCCCAACCGGAGTTTTGGGAGACCCGACCAAAGCCAGCCGCGAAAAGGGAGAAAAAATGTGGGCCTTGATGATCAAACACGTTGTTGAGTTTGTCGAGGACCTGAAAAACATGAGCCTGGACGAGATTCTCCATAAGCGCTATTGAGGAAAGAAAGATGAAAATCACTGGGATCGAGGCGTGGCCGGTTTCCATGCGTCTGAAAGAACCGTACACCATTGCCTACGAGACAATCGAGAGCACGACCAACATCTTCCTGAGACTTGAGACCGACAAGGATATAGTCGGGTTCGGCTGTGCGGCTCCTGACCTTCAGATCACCGGCGAAACTCCTGAAAGCGTGCTTCAGGCAATGGATAATGTCATCTCTCCCTCCATAAAAGGCTCGGATCCCCTGCGGAGGGCAATGCTCATCGAAAGATTGACCCCACAGCTCAAATCTCAGTCTTCAGCTCTGGCGGCTGTAGACATGGCTCTCCACGACATCCTGGGAAAAGTCAGCGGCTTGCCGCTCTGGAAACTGCTCGGCGGATTCCGAGACCGGATCCGGACAAGCGTGACTATCGGCATCCTTCCGGAGCAGGAAACCGTAATCCGAGCTCAGGAATTCGTGGCTCAAGGCTTTAAAAGCCTCAAGCTCAAAGGCGGCATCGATGTCGATTCGGACATCGCTCGAATCCTGAAAGTCAGAGAGGCGGTCGGCCCTGAGACAGAGCTCAGGTTTGATGCAAACCAGGGATTCACAGTGGAGCAGGCGCTTAAATTCGTTCAAAAAACCAGAACCGCTCGACTTGAGCTCATCGAACAGCCGACTCCAAAAGGTCATCCTGACCTGCTGGGGAGAGTCACCAGCAGCGTTTCGCTTCCGGTTATGGCCGATGAAAGCCTGATGACCCTGCGCGATGCTTTTCGCTTAGCCCGGCGTGATCTTGTCGACATGGTCAACGTGAAGCTGATGAAGGTCGGGGGCATCTCGGTCGCACTTCAGATCAACTCGGTCGCCCGTTCAGCAGGATTCGAGGTCATGGTGGGATGTATGGATGAGGCGGCCTTGAGCATCGCTGCCGGGCTCCATTTTGCTCTGGCCCGGCCTAACGTGCTCTATGCAGACCTTGACGGACATCTGGACCTGATGGATGATCCTTCCCAAGGAGCAGTCCTTCTCCGCAAAGGGATACTCTTTCCGACTGAAAAACCCGGCCTTGGTTTTGATCTATCCAGCTGAACCTCTTAATACGGATTTTGACTTAATTTGCTCCCGTTTTTAGTATAAGATATAGACTCAAAAGCCGATAGGGCAACGAAATACGAGCGAGGCACTGTTGAATTTACATAAAGGAGAAAGGCAATGAAACTGGAAAGACTGTATCGAAAAGCCGTGGAGACCGGGATCGCCAACGATCTGAGGGGAAAAAATGAGGTCAATACAATATTAAAGGAAGAAAAGGAAAAGTATAAGAAAATAGAGAAAGAAGAAGCAGAGTACTACGACAGGGACCGTCTCTTCAATCCTTTCTCAGACACCAGAATCCTGAACGGAGACCCGGGCACTGAAGTCAAGAAGATAATGGTGGGCATCGACATGCAGGTGGGTGAGCTGCTGCTGGCACACCTTTTGAACAAGGATTCAGACCAGAAAATAGACTTGGTCGTTTCCCATCATCCCGAGGGCCTGGCTCTGGCCCAGTTGTACGAAGTCATGAAACTTCAGGCCGATCTGCTGGCAAACTATGGAATCACTATCAGTGTGGCCGAGCAGCTCATGGGGAAGAGGATCAGTGAAATAGAAAGAAGGCTTATGCCGGTCAACCACACCCGGACAGTAGATGTCGCCAGAATCCTGGGAATCCCGATGATGTGCATTCATACTCCCGCTGATAACTGTGTCACGAATCTCCTGAAAAAAACGTTCGAAAAAGAAAAACCTTACAAGCTGAAGGACTTGCTCCAGATACTCAAAGGTTTTCCCGAATACAAGAAATCGGCAAAACTCCAGGTCCCTCCAAAGATCGTCAGCGGCACGGAGAGCAGCAAATGCGGAAAGATCTATGTGGACATGACCGGCGGAACTGAAGGCTCAAAGGAGATTTTCGAAAAATATGCCAATAGCGGTGTCAGCACGCTCGTCAGCATGCACCTTAGCGAAGAGCACCTTGAAAACGCCAAAAAGGCAAGCCTGAATGTCGTCATCGCTGGTCATATTGCCAGCGACGTACTGGGCTTGAACCTGCTGTTTGACGAGTTGGAAAAAGAGGAAAAGCTTGAATTTGTCTGCTTATCCGGGTTCGAACGGTTCAGAAGATGAAAGCATCAGGTAGAGCCTCTTTAAATTTATAAAATCAATATAAAAAGAACAAAAAAGGGGATATGAAATGAACAAACTAATTTTAATCGGATCAATGATCATCCTGAGCCTGACCCTATTTCCTCAGGAGATCTTCATCGCCCAATCCCTGGTCGTCAATATAGAAGTACCGGTCCGGGTATTCAGAGGGAGTGAGTTCGTGGACAACCTGACTTTGGAAGATTTTGAGGTTTTCGAGGACGGCGTCCCTCAAAAAATTGAGGCCGTTTATCTAGTAAAAAGGAGATCGATCGAAAGAAGCGAGGAAAAGAAGAGGTTCTCTCCTCAGACATCGCGAAATTTCTTTCTCAATTTCGAGGTCTCGGAATATTCACCCAAATTGGGCCAAGCTTTGGAGCATTTCGTTCAAAATGTTATCCTTCCCGGAGACGACCTCATCATTATTTCCCCTCTGACCACCTACAGGCTTAAAAATAGAGCTTTGGAGCTGAAGTCTAAAGAAGAAATTGTAGAGGAGCTCAAGGGATTGATAAGAAGAGACGCTCTGGCAGGAAATTCAGAATACAGGAACACCATCCTGGAAATGATCGCTCTGTCCAAATCTCTAACCGCAGCCATTAAATCAGGAGTAATCGATAGAATACCTACACGAGGAGAGGAAACCCAGGAAACCCTTCCTGAGCAGTTGGACTCCTTCAGCTCGGCTAAATTCGGAGGCCTGGAATTGGACGAACAGCTGATTTACTATCAAGGCCTTTTACACAAGCTGGAGATCCTGAGAAGGGTGGACCAGATGAAACTCATGGAATTTGCTCAGTTCCTGAAGGATAAAGAAGGACAGAAGTATGTTTTCCTCTTTTACGAGAGGGAGTTCCTCCCTCAAATAGAGCCCAGAATCATAAACGAGTACATCAACCTCTACCAGGAACGGCCGGACATCCTTTCCACCATCTCAGGAATAATGGACTTTCAGAGAAGAGACATCTCCTTTGATGTGGAAAAGGTGAAGCAAGCCTATGCGGATTCCTCCATCTCCGTCCACTTCTTGTTCATCACCACTCCCCGCGATATCTTGCCAGGAGTCCACTTTGAAGAGCACTCCGAGGATATCTCGAGCGCCTTTCAACAAATGGCAACTGCAACGGGGGGATTCGTAGAAAGCTCATCCAACCCGGCTTCACTGTTTCAAAAAGCCCTGGATGCCTCTGAAAATTACTATCTTCTTTTTTACTCCCCGAAAAATTATAAAGCAGACGGGAAATTCAAAGAAATCAAGGTTCAAGTCAAGGATAAAGGCTACAGAGTCATCCACCGGGCCGGCTATTTTGCTGACTGAAATATACCTGCCTGAACATTTCTATTTTTCAAAAAAAAGAATATAATGGAGAAAATCCAAAAGAAAAGACAGAAAATGAAAAGATCGATAATATTGCTCGTTTTCTTTTTTTTAGCCTTAAACGTCCCTGCCCAGGTCGAGCAGCATGAAGTCACGGTCAGAAACATCGTCGTCCCGGTCAGGGTCCTGGATGGGAACCGATTCGTCGATGACCTTACTATCGAAGATTTTGAGCTATTCGAAGACGGAAAGCTCCAGAAGATAGAAGCTCTCTATCTTGTTCAGAAATCAAATATCAAAAGAAAGGAAACTGGAGAAGATTACCAACCACAGCTTTCGAGACATCTCTATCTCCTCTTCCAGATAGCGGACTACAACCCAAGGCTTGCCGAAGCCATCAGCCATCTTTTCAGCAACGTGATCCAGCCTGGAGACAGTCTAACCGTGATGACACCCATGGACACCTACACCCTCTCCAAACGCGCTCTCAACACAAAGCCAAAAGAGGTCATCTCCAAGGAGCTGCAGAGTATTGTCAGAAAAGACACTCAGATGGGAGGAGCCAACTACAGAAGCTTGATGACAGACCTCAAAAGGCTGGTGACATCCATCTCGGCTTCAGGGGGAGAGACAAAAGTGCTGTCCGGCCTTGAATCCGACTCCTCCACAAGCATGTTCGGCCTTGAAAACCTGCTGATGAGATACCAGGAAACTATGGAGAAAATGGAAAACTTAAGGGTTGTCGATGAAGAGAGATTTCTCCAGTTTGCCCAACAGGTGAAAAAATATGAGGTACAGAAAAGCGTTTTTTTCTTTTACCAAAGGGAATTCCGGCCTGAAATCAGTCAGAGTATCCTGAATAGATTGATGAGCTCTCACCAGGATGAACCGGAAATCCTGGCTCAGGTTCAGAACCTCTTTCAGCTTTATCAGCGTCAACCCACATTAAACACCCAGAGAATAATCGCAGCCTTTGCTGATGCCTCGATATCCTTCAATTTTATTTTTATGCATAAAGACCCTGAATTTGTATCCGGAGTCACCATGAGAGAGCAATCCGAGGACATGTTCAATTCTTTCTCGCAGGTGGCTCAAGCTACGGGGGGGATTATCGACAGCTCCCAGAATCCTGCCTATGCATTTAAGCACGCCGCTGAAATCGCTGAATCCTATTACTTGTTGTATTATTCACCGATTGACTATAAAAAAGATGGCCGATTCAAATCCATAAACATCAGGTTAATAGACAAAAACTTCAGGCTTACCTATAGACTCGGATATATCGCCGACTGATAGTGTAAAATTTTTTTATATACGATTGAAAAAAAGGGGGACTGTATAATTTGCGATTCCACTTTGCTTTAGCGCGGAACTCAACGTTTTTTCCTGAAAAAAGGCTGTTCCCCCTTACAACAGGAAAGGCTCCGACGACAGATGACCGTTTTAGAGGACGAAAAAATGGGCAAACAGAACTCCTTTCTGCCAGCTATCATTTGGCACGGAAATTGCTGCGTTTGTTAGCAGACTCTTTCATAAGGCCCCGTTGTATGACCGAAAAAGGCAACCATTCACACTACTTTGTTGTTTTAATAATGATGATGGAGCCCATACTCAACCCAGCCATTCTCAAAACCGCAAGGAGGCAATCCATCCTTGAATAGAAAAACAGGATGGAATATGGGAAAATATAAAAGAGAGGAGCATTTAAAATGAAAAAAATATTATTGACCTTGATAGTCTTCATAGTCGTGGCCTTCATGCTTTTCTCTCAGCAGGTAGACCAGCATGCTGTGACCGTCATGAACGTGGAAGTTGCGGTCAGGGTGCTCGACGGAAATAAATTCGTCGATGATTTAACGATGGATGACTTCGAGCTCTACGAAGACGGCGCTCTCCAGAAATTAGAGGCTATGTATCTTGTTAAAAAGACGAGCATCGCAAGGGAGGAAGCCCGCACTAAATTCTATCCGTCTCTCACTAGACACTACTATCTTCTCTTCCAGGTTACTGACTACAATCCCAAGCTGGAAGATGCCGTTGACCACTTCATAAACAAGATCATTCAACCTGGAGATACTCTAGATATTTGGACTCCCGTGCAAAAATACAGTCTTTCCAGTAAAGCTCTTCAGTCGCTGAGCAAAGAACAGATTGCTTCAGAAATGAAGAAAATAATCAGAAAAGATACCCAGGTCGGCGCTTCTTACTACAGAGAACTGATGAGAGACCTTAAAATGCTGGTGAGAGCCATATCCAGCGCCACAGGTGCTCAAGGCCCCACGATGACTGACATGGAATCGGATTCCACCTCCAGCATGTTCGGTCTCGAATTCCTTCTCCCAAGATACAGAGAGACAATGAGCAAAATGGAAGGTCTCCGCTTGTTCGATCAGAGGAATCTCATCGGTTTCGCTAACGCGCTCAAAGAGCAGCAAGGAGAAAATTTTGTGTTTTATTTCTACCAGAGAGAATACAGACCTGAAATCAGCCCGACCCTTCTCAACAAAATGCAGAGCGTTTATCAGGATGATCCAAACATAATGGGACAGCTCCAAACGGCATTTGATTTCTACCACAGGTCGATTACTTTCGATGCAGAAAAAATACGGCAGGCCTTTGCTGACTCCTCGATCCTGTTCAATTTCATCTTCATGGATAAAACACCAGAGAATATATCAGGCGTTCACATGAGAGAGCAATCCGAAGATATATTCAAAGCCTTCTCTGAAGCAGCCAAAGCGACAGGGGGAGATGTTGATACCTCCCAGAATCCGGGCATCGGCTTCAAGAATACTCTGGATAGGTCAGATTACTATTACCTCCTCTACTACTCGCCCCAGAATTATGTGAGAGACGGTGCATTCAAGAAAATTGAGGTCAAGATCAAGAATAAAAATTATAAATTGGCTCACAGAAAAGGTTATTTCGCCTATTAGGAGGAAGGGGCCTTCCAGGTAAAGACAGAAGCAACAAGGAACAATATCCCTCCGGCTACAAGGTACATAATCCTGTAGTCATAAAGATCTGAGATCCATCCGAAAAACGCCGAACCAAACCCCATTCCTACGTCAAAAAGAGCAAGGTAAAGACTGATGGCCAGTCCTTTGTTCTCCCTTCCTAGAATGTCAATGATATAGGTGCTCAAGGCAGGAAAAATGAGCCCCTGGCCGAAGCCGCCGATCAAACCAGTCAGGACAAACAGCCAGAAAGAATGAACCTGAGAGATTAAAATCAGGTTGAAGCTGATGAGGCAAGCCGCGGGAAAGACGACTTGCTTCCGGCCGAACCTGTCCGAGAGCCCTCCCAAACCGAGACGGGTCAGGACAGCTGCGGCAGAAAAGCTGACAAAAAAAGGCCCCACTCTCTCCAGCGGAATGGACTTCCCGAACAAAGCGATGAAGTTTATCACTGCACCCCGCACCGCTCCGTGGATCACAGGCATCGCAGAAATCAGGAGGATAACAAGAACTGAGAAGTTCAAGAGACGCTTCGGCTTAGCGAAATGATCGGCATGGTTGGGTTTGATCACTTCTCTGGTCAGTAGGATGCAGAAAAAAGAGCCGATGAGAAAAATGAAACTCGTGTTAAACAGAGCCCCAAACCCAAAACGGCGGATGATCTCCTCAGCAAGCAGAGGCCCTAGAGCGCTGGAGACAAGTCCGGCCACTCCGATGATCCCCATGGAATGAGCCAGTCTCTCCACAGGAGCCAAGTCTGAACAGATGGTCATAGTGGCTGTCATGCTGATACCCCAACCGATGCCAGTCAAGGCCCTCAGGAACAAAGGCAGAGCCCCAGCATCGCTAACCAGGTGAAAGGCAGGCAGTATCACAATCAGCAAAGCGATGCCGAAAAGAGATATCCCTTTCCTTCCTTTGATGTCCATCAAGCGTCCAAAAAAGGGACGGACGACTATGGCCATAAGGCTGTGGACTCCCATGATCAAACCGATCCGGCTCATAGAAGGATTGAACTGCTTGAGAAAAAGAGGAAAAAGGAAAAATACGGTGACGCTCATGAACAGGAAGAAATAGCCGAACAGGGCGATGAAGAAATGCCTGTTCCAGATCGTTTTTGCCTGGACTGCGTATTCCATTTTCTCGTTCACATCAAAGAAGTTTAAACTCTGTAGTGTAGTAAATGCTCTTCAACAGGTAAAGAAAAATGTTGGGAAGATAGAGTGCTGGCTGTCTTGGGTATGGGGAAAATAAGCGAAAAGGGGATAATGAAGGAGGGTTATTAAAAACCCTACCCAGCCAGCTCAGCAGGGTTTGATATTATTATAGCAAAGTATAAACCGGACAGCAACACTTTTCTAAAAAAAATCGGTTTATTGGGGACATTCCCGAGGGGGACACCCTATAATACTCTTTTATATACAGCGAAAAAAGAGTGTCCCCGCAGGGAACGTCCCCATAATCTTGAGGGAAACATCTGGCTTAAAAAAGCACAGCGCCAGCTCCCCTCCATCCTTGCCAAGACCCTCCCACCCGCCACCATGGGCTCCGGATGGAGGAGAGCCGCCGCTGGGGAAGATTACACCTTCATCATCAGCCATCATAGAAGAAGATGCTTGCTTTAAATTTGTATCGTCGGTTGCCCCGCACCTATACGGGTGATATAATTTTGCGGATGAACAAGGATCGAATCCCGGTCCTCACCAAGTTCTGGGGGATGGCTGCGCTTTACTGGCGATGACAAGAGCAAAACACGCATTGTGTCAATAATAGAACTCTTAAGTAAAAAATAGAATGGGAGGTCAAAGGAAAGTGAAAAAAATCATCATATTTCTTTTGTCAGCTTCTCTAATCTCGGCAAGTTGTGCCTCGAAGTTCGGATACCCTCTCGATGGAGACGGCTGGTATTCTATCCAGGCCGGATTTTCCACCAAAGGCTATCTGGAAAACGGTTCCTGGGAGGTCACAAGGGTCTCCGTAAACGGAAAAAGAGTTCGGGACTTCCTCATGTTCAGAGATGGAAAAGAGGTCCTCGATAAAAAAATCATCGCCCCCGCTTCTTTTAAACTCAAGATCCGGTATGGCTGGGAGGGAGACAAAGAGTATGACATAAAAGCCGAGTTCAAGAATACAGCAACCGGAAAAACGGCTTCGCTGGAAAATAAAATGGAATCTCCATCCCGAACCGGATACTGGGATTCTCGTTGGAAAAATTATCTTTCTCTCCTCATCTCAGAAGAGAACGGATATAAAAGGATGGGCTATCCAGTCCAGGCCACGGTGGGCATTCTGAGCGAATACTTTCATTTTCCTCAAGAGATAAGAGTTATCAAAACTGCCAAGAGAGGGAAAGATATAACCTACACAGAAATTCCTCATCAGGTCTACGACATTATTCCCTGGGCAGATACCAAACTCCTCTTCACAGAGGAAATCGATGAAAACACAGGGATGCGCATAGAACGCTATCATCCCACCACTACTTTCAGCATCGCCTTCCTGGCCGACCTCGAACCCTACGAAAAAGCCACCTATCTCGTATTCTTCAACAATCCGGAGGCAGAGGAACGTTCGTTCGAGTCAGACCTTCAGGTCAGGGGAGATGGGCTGGCCAAGACCATCGAAAATTCCTTTTATAAAGTCGTGCTCGACAAGACAAGCGGAATGGTGACTGAATTCTACGAGAAAGAAACAGGTATTAAACTGGAGCATAAACTGGAGACAAACGGCGCCGTTCACTGGAATCCCGGCGTATATTCCCCTCCCCACATGTGGTCCCACTGTTCTGACTGGCAGAATCCCTCCTTTTCCGAAGTGAAGGGCCCTGTCTTTTATTCCCTGCGTCGAACCGCTCCCCTCCCCCACCTTCAAGACGTTGTGGCCAGCATCACCTACCGCTTTTACAGGAATTCCCCCTTCATCCTCACCGAGTCCATCATGGAAATCAAGAATGACCTCTTCGTCAAAGCCCTGAGGCACGGCGAGGTGGTCTTTAATAAAGAGGTTTTCGATAAAGCGGCCTACAAGACATTCTTTCGAAGGGTCAACGTCATTGACTTTGAGCAGACCAGGATGCACCCGGACCACGTGGTGACCCTCCGGCCCGATACGCCCTGGATCGCCTTTTTTAACAGAGAAAAAAATATCGCCTTTTCCTGCCTCTTCCTCGATTTCTCGACAGCCAACCTTGAGGGAGGCGAAGCCTCCCTTCAGCAGCCTTACATATACATTCAGCACGGGCCGTGGTATTATCTCTCCCGAGCCTTTGTCTATTCATTCGGCTCAAACAATCAATCGCGTATGCTTCCCGTGAGGAAAGGAAGTATCTACAGTGAACAAACCGCCTGGATCGCTTTCTCGTTTAGAACAGAAGGATACTTTTCGCATATCGATGCCTTCTACAATATGCTGAAGTACCCACTCGCAGTGGCCGAGGAGCAGGAGACCTTTCCCCAGAGTCCGGAAGGCTGGCTGGTTCCGATTCTCACCGAGCCCTTCGAAGAAGGCGTCAAGGATGCCCTGGGAGGAAAGAAGAAAAAATGAATCGAGATACGATTGGGGAGATAATCCGCAGCGCAAATCCAGAGATCGACAGAGGCTTAGAAGTCTCAAAGAAAGAATACCGGCAAAGATGGCAAAAAGTCCAGAGGGCCATGAAACAGAGAGGCTATGACCTGGCCTATGCCTGCGGAAGCGAGCTCGACCGTTCTGATGTCGCCTGGCTGGCCGGCATCTTTGACCCGATCATCGAAAGATACGGGATTCTCGTCCCGGCCCAAGGAACACCGGTGGTGGTCGCCGGCTCTGAAGGAGGCCATGTCATCGAGGACTGCGTCAAAGTCTCGGGAGCCGGAGTGGCTCTGCTGATGGAGTACCAGATCTCCGATGAAGACTACCGGTTCGCCCGGTTCGATAAGCTTGAAGACGTCGTTTACAGGATGGTTCCTTTCAAACCGGGAAAGCCGATCAAAATCGCCGTCCTCTCCAGCAGTCAGTTCATTCCCCATGACCACATCAGCCTCTTCCAGGGAAGGTTTGGGGGAGAGAACATCGTCTACGATGTGGATCTCCTGAGAAGAATAAAATATGAAAAATCCCTCACCGAGCTCCGTATCATTGGCCTGGCCAACCGGATCGCGGACGCTGCCTTCCTCGGCATGCTTTCCGTACTCAAACCCGGGATGAGAGAGCTGGATGTGGCGGCTGTGGGAGATTACATCATGAAAAGGCTCGGTGCGAAACGAACCGGATTTCCGACCATCGTCTCCTCCGGGACAAGGGGACGAAGCGTACTCGGCCCGGCCACAAACAGGAAGATAAAAAAGGGCGAATTCGTATCCCTGGGAATAAGCCCTGCCTTCAACGGCTATCACGGCATCATGCGGAGGACGGTTAAAGCAGGCAGCGAATGGACACAGGACGAGCGGGCTTTCATGGTCGCTCTGGAAGGACTCTACCATAGAGTGATGAAGGCCGTAAAAGAAGCTGCAGAAAAAAACCTCCCTTCAAATTCTATCGATGAAAAAGGAAAGACCTATTTGGAAAGGACCAAACTGAAGGACAAGAGAGGAAGGCTCCTCTCGCCGAGGGAGCCCTACACGTTCATCCACAACACCGGATGTTCCGAATGCCAGGAAGGCTTTGGCGCTGTCACTCCCTTTACCTCAGAACCTATGGGAAAGAACGTCGCCCTGATGATAGATGTAGCTTTCATGGGCTCTGACGGAACAGGGGCTATCATCTTCCCCATAGAATATGCGGTCATCGAGGATTCTTTCTGGAAGCATGGAAAAAAGATCGGTGTTTATAATAAAATGCCTTTGAATGTCCAGGAATTCGTGGGAATGGATACTGTTACCATACCGACAAATAAAATAAATCCCTATTATCAACCATTCGAGGAGGGAAAATGAGAAAAACAGCCTTTATAGCATTATTATTATTCCTGCCTGTATGGCTATTCGGAAATGGTTTGGATTTCCAGTCTCCGAGCTTTAACTTTCCCTTTTACAGGATAAGCTTTCAACTGGAGGTGAAAAAAGAAAGGATCGTTCTCCAGGAGGTCCAGCTCAACGGCCAAAAATTCGAAAACTTCTCCGTTTTTTCAGGCAGAAAGCACATTGGAGACTTCTCCAAGCCCCTTGAAACCGGAGTCTATGATGTCTTTCTCGATTATGCTTGGAAGAGCAGCGAAAAATACGAAGTGGCTCTTATTTACAAGTCCGAAAATTCCGAGGAGACCAGAAAAGAGGTCAAAAAAGGGACTTCGCCGAAAAAAGGAGGGATCCTTGATGGAAAGGAGGGCTTCTACCGTGTGCTCAGGGCTGAAGAAACCATTGGACTGGAGAGAACAGGCGAGATCGTAAGTCTGACTTTCACGGCTCCCAAAGAAGAGCTTATGAATGAAAGCCTGCTTGTCTTCGAAGAAGACTCTCCGTTGGAGTATCAGATCCTGGGTATAATGGAATCACTCCCCGCCCAGAATGCCGCTCAAAATTATCCATCCACATGGACTTTCAACCTGGCTGTCCCCCTTGACATGTCCCCGCTCGAGAAGAAAATCCTCGTCTGCCTGAGAGGCGAGAGCGAAGCGGCAGAAAAACTGGGATTTGTCATCGAGGGGGAAGGACCGGGCAAAACTGTCAAAAACAAAAGAATTTCCCTGGAGTTTCATCCGCAGAGCGGCCAGGTCAATGTCATCGAGTATTTAAAAGAGGGAATCAGGCTCCACAACAAAGACGCAGGAGTGATCCACTGGAATCCCGGCTGCTACATCCCCGGGATCGCCTGGGACCATTCCTTCAACTGGAATCCTCCACCGAGCTTTGAAGAAAGGATCGGCAACCTGCTCTACATCAATTCCAGGAGAGGCCCTCTCCAAAAAATCAAAGATATCGTTCTGGAGGTCAAGTACACCCTCGGCCTGGATTCTCCCTATTTTATTTCGGAAACCATGTTGAGTGTCAAAAACAACCTGGGCGTCATTGCCATCAGGAACGACGAGATAGTTCTCCATAAAGACCTTTTCGATTCTCTAGTCTACCGGGACAAAAAAAATTCGATCATCCAGATGCCACTTCAGGAAAAGGAAGGCTATCCTGACGGATTCGTCCATGTGGCGCCGGATGATGTGACCTGGGCAGGGTTGGTGAACTCGCAGCAGAACTACGGATTCTTCAGCTTGAGAATAGAATATGCCAACAGCAACCTCAGAGCTTCGGGAAGCTGGCTGAACAAGCCGGGAACCTACTTCTACGCTCCCTCTGACGGGAAATATGTCTACTGGGTCAGGCCGCTTCTTTATACCTGGTCCGACTTCACCACCCGAAATCTCCTGACTTTCGTTCCGGAAGGCAGCACCTTCTACGAAAAAAATGCCTATATCCTTCTTCCCTTGTCCGAAGATTTTCCTGATAAGTTGGACACACTGCTCAAAAAACTCAAAAACCCGATAAGGATCTACTGATGGAGTTTGTGGATTTCCGCTTCCTCCATAAAAGCAAGCGGATCGACCTCCTGTTTCCGGGATGGGCGGAGGGCGAAACCGTCGCCTTCCTCTCCCCCCATGATGATGATGTGCTGCTGGGCGCCGGCTATCTGTTAAAGGCCACACTTGAAAACGCAGGCCTGCCGCTCATCTTGATCTTCTGCAGCGGTGATGCCGGATTTTCCTTTCCCGAAGAAAAGGACACCATCGTCCAGCGAAGACGGCAGGAAGCCATCCAGGCCTACGGATTGCTCGGCGTAAAAGAGGAGAATATCATCTCCTTTGATGTCCCGGACTTCTCCCTGATGCCCCACGTGAACAGGATGTTGCCTCAGGAAAAGGGCCTCTTTGAGGAGCAGGTACGGTTGTTTAGAGAAAAGAGAGTATCCAGGGTCATCTTCTCCAGCGGCCATTTCGAACACTGGGACCACACCGCTGTTTTCAACATGGGAATCTACACCTCTCCCCAGGCTGGAGATCCGGTCCTGGCTGATAGCGGAGAGCCTTATGCGGCGAAATCTCATTATATCTACTCCGTGTGGGGAGACTTCGAGCCTCCAAAATCTGAGAAAGACGTGATAAGGGCGGATAAGGGAATTCTGGTCGAGGATGAATTGGAGGATAAGATGAGGAGCGCGATACAATGCTTTACTTCACAGCGGAAAATCTTCAAGGACATCGTCAACCACAGAGAAAAAAGAAAATCGAATTTGGGTTACCTCGAGCTGTACAAAACAGCGGATATCCGGCCCCAGACTGATTTTGATCCCTATTTCACCCTTTTGAGCAAATGCACAGCCATCGACGAGAAAGAATGATGTATGCCATCGGAGCTGACTCGGGAACACAGGGAACGAAGGTCCTTATCGTTGACTTCAACGGAAAAGTCCTCGGAAGAGGACACCATCCCCACCAGATGATAGCGGGATTGAAAAAGGGTGAGAGCGAACAGGACCCCCAAACCTGGACAGAAGCTCTGGACAATGCCCTCTCCCAGGCACTCAAGGCAGCCAGGGTCGATCCTTCAAGAATCGTCTCCTTCGGAGTTTCCGGACAGCAACATGGATTCGTACCTTTGGATAGTGAAGGCATTCCGCTAAGGCCGGCCAAGCTTTGGAATGACACCTCTACCGTGAAAGAGACAGAAGCCATCATCGAAAAGCTCGGTGGCGTGAAAAGCTTTATCCAGAAGCTGGGCATCAACCTGGCCGTGGGATTCACGGCTTCTAAGATACTCTGGCTGAAAAGAAAAGAGCCGGAGAAATACAGGCGGCTGGAAACGGTCCTCCTCCCGCATAATTACCTCAATTTCAACCTGACCGGAAAATACCACATGGAGTACGGAGATGCCTCGGGAACAGGTCTTATGGATATCCGAAAGCGGCAGTGGCACAGGGAATCCATGACCGCTTTAGACCCTGATCTCGAAGCAAAATTCCCTCCGCTCTCTCATCCTTCCCAGCCAGTCGGATACATCAAGGATGAGTTCTGCCAGCGCTTCGGCCTGAGTAAGGTCCTGGTCTCCAGCGGCGGCGGAGACAACATGATGGGTGCCATCGGAACAGGAAACATCTCGCCAGGAGTATGCACTCTCAGTCTGGGAACCTCGGGAACGATCTACTCCTACTGCTCTGAGCCGTTCGTCGACCCTGAAGGTGAGATCGCCGCTTTCTGCGACAGCACAGGCGGCTGGCTCCCTCTGCTGTGCACGATGAACGTCACCAATACCACTGAATACTTCAAGGCCCTTTTCAACGCCTCCAATCAGGAGCTGGACAGGATGGCTTCCCAGGCTTCAAGCGGAGCCGGAGGATTGATCTTTCTTCCCTTTATTGACGGAGAAAGAGTTCCGGTACTCCCTTTTGCCAGCGGGGTACTCTTCGGACTCGACCGGAAGAATTTCAACGTCTCCTGTCTGGCTCGGGCAGTGATGGAAGGGACCATACTCAACCTCGGTTATGGATTTTCCAGGATGAAGTCCCTCGGGCTGAAACCCCAAGAGATCAGGGCTACCGGAGGCGGGGCCAAAAGTCGAACCTGGCTCCAGATCGTGGCTAATATATTCAAGACTCTAGTAATCACCTTAAAAGAGGAGGAAGGCGCGGCCTACGGAGCAGCCATCCAATCCATCTGGAATTATTTCTATGACAAAGGCAAAAAAGTCACCATCGAAGAGCTAACCGGAAAAATGGTCAAGAAAGGGACTCTTATGGTCGAGCCAGAAACTCGGAACTTTTCTCTCTACGATGAACTCCAGGAGAAGTTCAATTCCCTCTGGCAATCCCTCAGAAAAGAATTCAAGACCCACCGAAAGAACTTTTAATCGGGGACAGCCCCCAATTTTTTCACAATTTTTTAATGGCGGTGGAGGTCCTTATGCATGATCTTCCGGATCTCCCGCTGGCGGTCCTTCCCGGATAATTTTTTTAACCTCCTGCTCAACTCCTCATCTTTTTCTTCTCGTAAAAGACCTGAGACATAGTCGATGATGCTGGGCGGAAATACATTTTCCCTTTCATACAAACCTCTCTTCTCGAGGAGGATCCGGCTGGACTCGACGCAGCTTCCGGGCAGTTCGGGAAACGACTTGAGGGATTCATTGTCTTTGGGCCTATCCGGCTGGGCATAATATTTTTGTGTCATCTCAAGGGAATCTTTGTTTCTCATACCCCATTCTGCTGCCATCGCAATCCCGGCCAAAAGCAGGTAAACAAGAGCGCTTCCATCAGGTGTACGCAACTCAACAGTCTGGCGGTTCTCTGTAATCTCGGCCAGGGTTTTCTCCTGCGGGTTCAAGATACGGGCAAGGTTGTTCACATCGGACCAGCTAAGGGGAATCCGGATCATGGCGTTCCTGTCCAGATCGCTCCAGAAGACACGGGTGGGAGCTTCCTGATCCGGAACCAGCCGAAGGTAGGAAGAGGATACTGTGTTGCCAAAAGAAGTCAGCGAGCCAGCGTATTCACACAATCCCCCGATGAGCCGCTGCGCTGGCTCGGACAATTTCCCGTCTGGGCCCACCATGATATTCTTTCCATCCTTTTTCAATTCCAGATGAAAATGAAAACCGTTCCCGGCAACTCCTTCCTCCAGTTTGGGCGTAAAAGTGGCCAGACAGCCGTGCTTATAGGCAACACTACGGATCAACCAGCGTCCAAGCGCCAAAGCATCGGCCATCTCTTCTGCAGGCTTGGACAGGAATTCCACTTCAAGCTGCTCAGCACTCTTGCCGTTGATCTCGTCCAGGGTGCTCTGGATGCGCTCGATGGAGCCCACTTCAGAGTGGATGTATTTCACAGCGCCTGTTATCTGAGTGATGTAGCGGACTATTTCATTGAGAATCTCCCCGCTTTTCATGAACGGCTCAGACTCATGATAACCCTGTTGTTTCTGGAGAGGGTAGATCCTCTGGTCTCCGCCTCTGATGAGGAAAAACTCCAGCTCGCCCAGAGCATACAATTCCAGTCCGGTATTTTCTCGAAAAAGCTGACAGGCCTTGGCCAGTATGTTATCCAGGGCAAAAGGAGCCCGCTCGCCTTTTCTTGTTAAAAAGCGGCAGACAAAATCCAGGCTCCGCTCATCAAAGGGATTCAGGAAAGCTGTTTTGTATTCCGGGACAACATAGAGGTCAGAGAGAGATGTGTCGACCATTCCTTTGAAGAGAGAAGAGCCGTCCACGCGCTCGCCCTCAGCCAGGATACTTTCCGCCTCCTGGCGGGATGAAAAGGGCAACTTCAATTCCTTGAGCTTCCCGTCCAGAGCCGTGTAATGGAATGTTATCCGTTCTATCTTTTTCTCTTTGATGATCTTGATAAAATCAGCCCTTTGAAAATCCTGGGCCGGCTTTTCCAGGAAAGCGGAAAGAGGATTGACCAATGCGAATGAATAATCATGAGTTTCCATAAGTCCTGTATCCTTTATATATATGTCGCTAATATTATAAAAATAAGGAAATAAACATTTTACATAAAAAGGGCGATCTATTGCAACAGAGTTCGCAATAATTCAGTGAGCATCTCTGTTCCTGTGATGAAAGAAACATCTGAGCTAATGGTAACCCAGTAAATAAAATTACAATCTCAGTGCGGCCTGGATGCCACCATCACCCCTCAGGCCCCGAAGGAAGCATCCAGGCCCGCTCAATAGAGGATATCACACGAATTATTGTGTTAATATAAGTTGAGAAGTGCGGTGTCCGGTTCCTCTCCATCCGGAGCCCATGGTGGTGTGCGGGAGGATCTTGGCCAGGATGGAGGAGAACCGGCTCAGTGATGAACGCTATTCAATTCGATGAGTGACGGTGACGCCTCTTTTTTTCAACTCGTCTGTGAACGGCTGGTACAGCTCATCGTGAAATATATCTTCTGGGAAAAGACTCCCCTTCTGAGTAATCCTGCCAGAGGCGATCATCTGAGCCGCGATCGAAGCCGGGAAGCTAGTTGTTTTAGCCATGGAAGTATATTTTCTCAACGGATCAGAGCGGTCTATCATCTCAAAGATATGGGTTTCAGGCTCCCCGGCTCTTTTCCCTTCGACAACGATCCTTAATAAAGTCACATCCTCCTCATCGCCCAGTTTCATCTCTGAATCCAAGACCTTCTCCAGAATATTCCTGGGAGTGACCTGCTGGCCTCCAATCTGGACGGGCTGGCGGGAGAACAGGCCGCACTCTTTAAGAGTCATAATGCCCTGGGCATGGCCTCTATGACGAATCGTCTTTTCAGCAAGCTCATCCTTGACCTTTCCCGCCATGGTGTGAATAAGGGAATTCAAGCCGTCCGTGTAAAAACATTCCATCTCTGAAAAGGGAGCGGGAAAGGAAATGGATTCTATTCCGGAAAGAGCCTCGACTTTCTGTGTTTTTCCATTCTTCAAGATCAAAGCTTTCCGTTCGTAAAAATCAAGAAGGCTCTCCACTGCATAGACGATCCTGTAGTCGAGAGGGGGCCGAGGGTGAACGGGATTCCCTCCGACATAGATCAAGGCCCTGTCCGTCTCATCCAGCAGATGGACGCCCCTGCCCACGCAGACATTGGTGATCCCGGGTGAGACACCAAGTCCAGAGATAAGGCAGATCCCTTTGTTCTTTGCTTCTTCATCATACCTCAGACGTTCTGAGGGAGCCTCACCGACCAGGTCAACAAAATGAACTCCCTGGCGGGCTGAGGTCTCCAGAAGGGGAAGACTGTGCTTGTGCAGAAGGGCACAAAGAGCCACATCCTTTCCTTCAATCATCTCCTTCCGCTGTTCTTCAGCCTCCATATCCTTTTGCACAGGAAAGAGTCTTTCGCTCCGGATGAATTCAGCGGCTTGCTCGAGCTGGTCACTGCTCTTATCCACAAGAGTCACCTGGCTATCCGCATCTGACCCGATGAGGTCTTTGGCCAGCACAACACCCATTTTTCCTGCACCCAAAACGAGAAAATGACTCATGTCTCCTTCCTCCAAGCTGGATATTTATTTGTAAATTTAAGCAGAATGGGCATGGAAATCAAGATAATGGAATTTTGGCCTTTTTTTCAGGCCGACCTGAGTAGCCCTTCTACTCTCGTATTTCCCGGATGTATGTCTGGTGAATAAAGCCCGAGATGATGATCCCTTCTTCATCGGGAGGAAGGTCGACTCTGTACCACTCTCCAATCTTCCCCACGGCCAGTAGAGTGAGCCCTTTTTCAATTTGATGGACGATCTCGCTTTCAAAATTTGGATTCGACCGAATATTGGCGCTTTCCAGTATCACCTGGACTTTTCTGGGAGGATCAAAAGTGACTTCTTTGGCTACCTGAATTTTCACCTGCTCGGTCGTCTTCTTGGACCTCCGTTTTTTCTTCTTTTCATCTTTGGTTTTTTTTACACTCTCCGAGATCTCTTCCACCTCAGAAGCATGAACAAAGCCTGATATGGTGATATATTTTTCTTCAGAACGGAAAGAAACATAGTACCAGAATTCCTTGACCCTGTCTTTGGAAAGGAGGGTGAGAATGGTCCCCTTCTCAACGCTCTCGACCACAGCGCTGTCCCTATCCGGCTCAAGATATATACTGGCTTTCTCATCAATGACTCTGAGTTTTTTTTGTTGGGTCAGCAAAGGCAATGACAATAATAATATTGCCCAGAGAAGTATGAGTATTGTTTTCCTCATGACTCTCCCCTTTTCTATTCTCTCTTTTTTCAACAACTTGAATTCAGTATAGCACAAAACCAACCGCTATCCAATTTTAAATCCGGCTTCAATCTCTCCTCTTTATTTCGGCTGTCCTATCTGTTAGCCGGTGCAGGCTTTTTCTCTGTTTAATTTTTTCCTGACTTCTTAAAGCTTTCCGCATACAAACGATTCAAACAAGAATTTGCAGTTTTATCTTATTATTCCTATTAAATTTATATTTTTTATGTTATAATAAATTCAGTTCCTGCTGTGCTGGCTGGGCAGGACATTCCCTCCACCAACCCCTTTTGCTTATTTCCCCTAAAACAGCCAGCATTTCTTTTTTCTTTTTCTTCGGTCATAGGGTTATTCTCCCATTTTTGGTTTCGCTCACTGACCGGAACTCCAGATTGATACCTGGATTGATTATTGGAGTGAAGTGAGGTAAAGTATTATTGTCGTAAAAGGGAATCGAACATGGAAAAATGCAAGCGTTTAAAAGCAATGTCTCACTCCGCTCAGAGAGAGCATCGAGGGCGAAAAAACATGAGCAGAAAAACAGCATACCTCCTTATCATGCTCATCTTCCTCTGTTCTGGATGTGAGGATAAGCCTGGGGAGTTCATTGTAAAAGTCGTCGATCCCGAATGGGAGCCGGTTGAAAATGCGCATATCTCCGGCTGCGCAGGAATGTGGGATTTCTTTGGGTCTCAGACAGACAGCAGAGGCATCGCAACTCTTCCGGGTTCTGCCCTTGGTGAGGGAGCATTTATCAACAAAACCAATTACTACCCCAAAATCGTCAGTCTCTTACCCTATCCTCCGTCTATCCCGCCTTTCACATATGTTATCAATCCTACGCCCAAAAAATTAAAGCTCATCGGTCAGGTCGAAGGCTGGATAATTCGCTCCGATTCACAAAACCTTGTCACAGTCGACATGCATGGGGGTTATCACCTGTATGATTACAGCGATCAAGGCGTATCAGAGATAGCGTCTGCTCGGCTTGCCCGAGATATAAGAAAAACGGAGGTCCATGGAACCAGGCTCTGGTTCAATTCTTATAACGATGGCATCTATGTCTATTCACTGGAAGATCCATTGAATCCCCAGCTGCTGTTCCACCTGGAGATTCCGGGTGAACATATACGATTCGCTGTTAGAGACAACATTCTAGTTGTCGGTCCTCACCAAAATCGAGGCCCCCTGACAGTCTATACCTATAACCTGAACGGCGAATATCAAGAGATTTGTCAGTTCGGAAATTTCTACTGCATGGAGCTTACTTTTCTCTCTCACTATCTAATTCTCCTCACTTTTAGAGACGATCTGTACAATATCTACGACTTCCAGGATCCTGCCAGCCCTCTTCTTATCCACTCAATCTATGAAACCGAATTCTACTTCAACAGCTTTTACAAAAACGCCTTAATCTTTCACCCCAGTTATGAGTACTGCAGTTATGAGTACTTAGAAGAACATCCTGCAGTGTACAAACTTATTGATCTGACTGATCCCTCTACTCCCATTACGAGTTTCTTTCTCGCAGATTCGGAATTGATAGCCATCATCGATGACACCATTGCCACAGGAAGAGGTTATAACCACGGTGATATCTGCGTTCTTTTGGGAGACTTCGTTTCGGGCTTTGAAACGGCATCAATAATTGCTGAATACCCTAAAGAGTTTGGAGGATATGCTCCTCCTTATTTTGTCATTGCAGAGCGTCTGTGGAAATTCGAGGAGCAGTGATCAAAAACAAAAATCATTCATTTTCAGGATGGACATCTCGTTTAAGCTTGTTTTTTATAACTTGTTTTTTATAAAGGGTCGGTAATTGCAAGAGAAATGGAGAAAAAAATGAAAAAAATTTTTAAAATCTTAATTTTCACATTTATCCTTTCGAGCTTGGTACAAACCAGTTTTGCCCAACCCGTCAAAGACAAAAAATTCGAATTTTCGACCTCAGCCTCCATATGGAATGTCAAATTTCATGGTCAAGAGACTGAAACTCTTCTCAATATACCCATCCGGTTAGGCTTTTTTGTTTTCAAGGGATTAGAGATCGAGCCGGAGCTGTTCCTGACGATCCCGGAAGGCGAAGACCTGGGATACCTGCTTTTAGCCAACATTTCCTATAATTTTAAAGTCTCTGACAAATTCATCCCTTTTGTCCTTGCTGGGGGAGGTTACGGCAATTCTGAGCAGAGCTTCTCAGTCGTCTATGACTATGGTACAGACATTTTGGCCGTCAATTTTGGGGCAGGAATAAAGTATCTTGTCAGCAATTCAGCCGCGATAAGGATGGACTATCGATTCACAAAATATTTAGCAGAAGGATACTGGCTTGACCGCACTGATAACAATGTATTCTTTGGATTGTCTATTTTTTTCTGAGACAGAGAGAGGTTTATTTCTTCAAGGATCTTCGGGGTAATACCGCCGTCCATCCAACCGAGAGCAGATAAGAAAGGCGTTGAATGAGTTGGCGGTGTTCGGGCCAATCAGCGATGTTCAGGTTCTCCTCCGGGTCGTTCTGATGGTCGTAGAGCTCACGGGCGATGATGCCCCCCTTGATCCAATCCTTCCATTCAACGTAATGGTATCTTTCCATGCGGATGCTGCGGCCTAAAAACCGGCCAGAAAAGCCCCTTACAGACTGACTGAAGGCTGCGATCTTCCAGGTGCGTTCTGGTCTCTTGAGAAGAGGAACCATGCTTGTGCCTTCCAAGTGAGAGGGCATCTCCAGCCCTGCCAGTTCACAGAGGGTTGGATAAACATCCACTAACTCTACCAGCGCAGGAGAGACTTTTCCGTTAGCCGGAGCCTCGGGTGCGGATATGATCAGAGTTGTCCGGATGTCATCTTCATAATTGGTCCTCTTCCCCCAGCAGCGGTGTTCTCCGAGCTTGCACCCTTGGTCTGACAGGAAAACGATTATGGTGTTCTCCCGCAGCTCCAAGCGGTCCAACTCATCGAGCAGACGGCCGACTTGGGCATCGATGAAACTGATGCAGGCATAATAGCCGTGCTTGAGGAGGCGGGCCTGGAACTTGGTTAGGGGACCTTCTGTCGGCTTGGGAATATTGGTGAAGCCCTCATAGTTAGCCAATTCATACCCTTCGTTCAGGGCAAAGGAAGGCACTCCTTTGGGAGGAAAGTCGTTCTTCGCCAGCGGGATCTCTTCGGGATTATAGAGGTCCCAGTATTTTTTCGGGGCCGCAAACGGAAGATGAGGCTTGAAAAACCCAACCGCCAAAAAGAAGGGTTCTTTATTCTTAAGCTCACCCAGCAGCTGGACCGCCATGTCAGTCAGGGCTCCATCCCAGTACTGGCTCTCAGGGGCATCGAAGGCCTCTGTGGCCGGCCCGCGCAGCATGGTCATGATCCAGGCTTTGGATTTTCCCAGTGCTCTTGCTCTATCCTCGAGCTTCTTCAGAAGACTGCGGGTCCCGGGATTCTGGAAGATATACGCGCCCTTGATCTCGGGTGAAGGATAGCTCCAGGAGACAGGATCCTTGGTGAAGTCATGGAACACTTTGCCGATACCCACCGAGTGATAGCCGCTCTCCTTGAAATATTGGGGCAGAGTCATCAAGTCAGGCTTGTGTTTCCGGAAATGGGTGACCTGGTCCCAGACTTTGATCGAATCCGGCCGCATCCCGGTCAAAAAGCTCGACCGGGAGGGATTACAGATAGACTGCTGGCAGTAAGCCCGGCTGAAGACCACTCCCTGGCTGGCCAGCCGGTCGATATGGGGACTCTTGACCGCTGCGTTCCCGTAACATCCCAGCTCCGGGCGAAGGTCGTCGGCAATGATAAAGAGGATGTTAGGCTGTCGCTTTTCCTCCCCGACAAGAGATAACAAAGAGCCTCCGGAAAGAATGCCGGCAGCTGCAGCGCCGGACAGCCGCAGGAATTCTCTGCGGTTCAGGGCCTGGACTGGTGTATCCATCAGCCTGTCCTTGTTAAAAAAATTCAATAAACGTTTTACAATCTGGCAGCAATCTATTGGAAAACCATCTCTATGCCGTGAATGCTGCCTTTAGCTCTCCAACCATACCTGATGATTTGCGATAAATATAATGAATGTCAGCGGGATTTGTCAATAATACAATGAGGAAGTGGCGCTGCCTGAAATCACCTTTCTTTCTTCAAATTAAGAAATTCACCCCCAGAACCAAATTCAGGAAAAAAAGGAAAATCCATTTCTTGATATTTTGGACCTGACTGAATGAGTGCCGGAGGAGGGATTCGAACCCTCACGGGATTATGCATCCCGCTGGATTTTGAGTCCAGTGCGTCTGCCAATTTCGCCACTCCGGCACGTTGGGAATCAATATTTCAGGCGATTGACGCCTTCCCTGCCCTGAACCGCTTCACTTCCTGTGTTGCCAAGCCAGAATCTCTTCATGAGCTCACCCGTTTTCTGGTGCTTATCCGGAATCAGGTGCACGCAGCTCTGTCTATTCGCTAAAGTTTTGCGGCCCGGAATGTTCTGGAGTGTGATTATATCACAACTTCCACCTGTCAATAAACTTGCTGACGTGCTGTTCAGGTCGGACCGCTGAGAATTCTTCTTAGGGATAAGTCTTTGCTCAAAAAACAGGAATAGACCAATGGTTTAGGGAGGGAGCCAGTTCCTGACTGTCTGGGTTGTTTGTAATGATTAGAGAAGTTGGCAATAAGCCGAAGATCTCGAGTTCATTTGTTTAGGAGGCAGGAGCTGCTTCAAAAAATTCCATAATATAGAAAAAATTACTTGACATTCGCGTTTATAAATTCTATATTATAGAAATAAATGATGAGAAGCTGATGAATATCCTATCGAGAAAGGAAGAATTGGTATTAAAAGCCATTTGTACAATGGAAGATAAGCCATTCGGATTGAACATAAGAAGAAGTCTTTTTCAGTTGACTGGGAGAACTTGGTCGATTGGATCTTTATATTTTTACCTGGATCGACTCGAGAAAAAAGGAATCCTGGAATCCTATCCCCTGCAGGCAAGTCGGGACCGGGGAAATTGGAGCAAAAGGCACTATGATTTTACCAAAGAAGGGTTTGAGCAACTAAAGGATTTTATGGCTCAATTCGACTGTGTGGAATAAAATTGACTATTTTATCCTTATATTCTATATTGTAGAAATAAAACATAAGGAGAAAGTCGAGCATGAAATATCTGTCCAGGCCTGAAGAACTGGTTCTTCTGACAATTTGGAAAATGAAAGAGGAACCGTATGGCGTCAATATCAGGAAATACATAACCAAGATGACCGGAAAATACTGGTCCATCGGGTCAATTTATGTCCCGCTCGACCGTCTTGAGAACAAAGGTTTTCTCACCTCCTCTCTCGCCAGTCCTACCTCTGAGCGTGGAGGAAAAAGTAAAAGATATTACGAATTGACCAAAGAAGGTCTGAAACAGCTCCAAGAAATCAAGAAGATTTATCAGGCTTTCTGGAAGGATTTGCCAGATTTGTCTGTGAAGTAGACATGACGCCAAAGGACACGATGATGGAGATGGGGAAGAATTCGAAAACGATCCTTCGCCGGCCAACCAAGGAGTGAATGATGAGGAACTATAAACCCCCGGCAATGGCCAAGGCGATCCTGTGGTTGATATTGAACCACAGCCATCCGGAAACAATGATCGGCGATTTCGAAGAAATATACAATGAAATTACCCGAAAGAATGGCCCTTTCCGGGCAAATATTTGGTATTGGTTCCAGATCATTCTCACTTTTCCTTCCTTTGTGAAGAATTCAATTTACTGGGGTGCTACTATGTTTACCAATTATTTCAAAATGGCCTTGAGATTCATAAAAAAACGCAAAGCATTTTCCTTTATCAACATTTTAGGTCTGGCGGTCAGCATGGCCTGTTGTCTGTTCATTACCCTGTGGATTTTTGACGAGCTGAGTTTTGACAAGTTCCATACCGATAGCGATCAGATCTACCAGGTCCTGGGGAACGGCAGAATCTCATCCACTCCGCTACCACTAGCGGCGGCTCTGAAAGAAACATTTCCTGAAGTCATTCATGCCAGCAGATGCGAAGGAATTGGCGGACCATTATTCAGACGAGGGGATAAAGCCTTTTACGAAAACGGCGTCGCTGTTGTGGATCCTGACTTTTTCAAAATATTCTCTTTTCCCTTCCTTAGAGGCGATCCCAATACGGCGATGGAAGATATGTACTCAATCGTGATCTCTGAAAAAATCGCCAATAAATTTTTCCCTGGTGAAGATCCCCTCGGAAAAGTACTGACTGTGAATGACGAGCTGGATCTGACGGTAAGGGGAGTGATGAAGGATATCCCTCAAAACTCTACGCTTCGGTTCGATATCGCCTTCCATTATGATATCCGGATCGCCCATTTCACTCCGCCCGGAGCGGATCCCAATTCCTGGGGATGGTGGAGCCCCAGCACATTTTTAAAACTTCAAAAGGATGTTTCCATTGCTGCTTTTGACCAGAAGATCACCACATTCTTTCAGTCAAAATTTGAAAAAGGCAACGATGATGAAGCACTCGCTGCTCTGCCTTTTACAGAGAGGAGATTCTTCTTCTGGAATACCCAGCAGTTCATCATGATATATTCCGTAATTGCCATATTTATTGTGCTTATGTCCTGCATCAATTTCATTAACCTTTCCACAGCCCGCTCGGCAAACCGAGCCTGCGAAATCGGTATAAGAAAAGTAGTCGGCGCATTCCGAAAAAACTTGATTTTCCAATTTTTAGGTGAATCATTTTTTCTGACGCTTGCAGCGCTCGTCACCGCCTTATTGATCGTCTCAACCGTATTGCCGTTTTTCAATTCGCTCACCGGGAAACAAATCACGGCCGATTCCCTGTACCAGCCCTCCATTCTGCTGATAATGTTCGGATTAGTGCTGTTCACTGCTATTGCTTCGGGAAGCTACCCCGCATTGATTCTGTCTTCATTCAAGCCCATTCAGGTAATGAAAGGACATTTAAACCTCGGCTCATCGGGTTCTGGGTTCAGGAAGATACTGGTGGTTTTTCAATTCTCGATATCGATCATTTTAATCGTCGGGACAGGTGTCGTTTACAAGCAGCTGAATTATATCAAAACAAAAGATATCGGCTATGCCAAAGATCAGCTCATCACGATTTCACTCAAAGGAGAAAGCAGAAGATCGTATGACATCCTCAAAAATCGATTGAACGCCGATAGCCGTATTCTGGGAGTGACTGGCATGGCCGATGACCTGCCAAATTTCTGGTCAACTTCAAGCACGGCTGAATGGGAAGGCAAGGATACGACCAAAGAAATCCATATCGGCTTTAATTTTGTAGATTATGACGTTGCCAAAACTTTAGGGATTGAGCTGGTCGAGGGAAGAGATTTCTCCAAAGAATTCATGGCTGATGCCGAATCAGGCTATCTCGTCAATGAAGAACTGGCCAAGCTGATGGGAGTCAAATCCGCTGTGGGACGCCCATTCAAGGAATTCGGCAAAGCCGGCAATATAATCGGTGTCTTCAAGAATACCCATTTTCAACCGCTGACCAACCAGATCAATCCGCTCTACTTTCAATTGAATCCTGCAAGGATCAGCAACCTGGTCCTTCGAGTCCCAACCGAAAACATGCCGGCAACTATTCAGTTCATCAAAGAAACCTGGGAAGAAATTATCCCCCTGTATCCTTTTGAATATAGGTTTGTGGATGCGGATTTCGATCGAGCTTATGTCAACATCGAAAGGATGGGCAGGCTGGCCAACGTCTTTACTTTATTTGCCATATTTATCGCCTGTCTGGGCCTGTTTGGCCTGGCGTCTTTCACCGCCGAACAGCGCTCAAAAGAGATCGGTATTCGCAAGGTTCTCGGCGCGTCCCTGCCAGGTATCGTTGTCCTGCTTTCCAGAGAATTCACCAAATGGGTGTTAGTCGCCAATCTCATCGGCTGGCCTGTGGCCTATTTGGTCATGCATCGCTGGCTGCAGAACTTTGCCTATCGAGTGAATATGGGCATAGGGATTTTCATCCTCTCCGGTCTGGCGGCCTTGACCATTGCCCTCGTGGCGATCAGCTACCAGACCATCAAAGCCGCCACATCCAATCCGGTGGACTCGCTGCGGTACGAGTAGTCTATAGTAACCTGTGTGAGAAAAGAATGATCGAGGAAAATACTCAAAAAGAGATCGAAGAAATAGTGCATCGGGAAACCAAAGCCTGGGATACACAGGATGTGGAGCTTTTAATGACCATCTGGCATCCCGACATGGTCTGGCCCTGGCCGAGAACACCTCAATCCCATGATCCCCTGGATTGGGTCCTTGAATGGGGCCGGTATGATTACGAGCGTTGGAAACGAGGCTGGCAAAAACTGTTCGCGACTCAAACCCTCATCCACAATAGGCGGGAGATAAAAAAAATTGTGATTTCCAAAGAAAAAGACGGGGCCTTTGCTGTGGTCGACATCGACACCTTGTGGAGAGATGAAAGCGGCAAAGACAATCACTGGAAGGGCCGGGTTTGCAAAGTGTATACCAAAGTCAGCGCGGAGTGGAAATGCATCATGCACACCGGCGTTCTTGAATATTGAGAAAAACTTCTCCCGGGTGGATCAAAGACCATCGATCCCTGATAATTGAGGAATGGCTTCGCACCCTTTACCAATAAACCAAAGATGCTACTGAAATATCAATTATGATTACTGACTAAAAATAATCGGCTGCTCACGAATTCGAGGATTTTTTCGTGGGGACAAGAGGGTCTTCTCCTCTTTTCTTTATCAATTTTAAGGCCACCAGATAACAGAGAGTCCCCCAGATATAGCCAACGATGGGGTCCAGAGCGTGATGGAGCTGAATATAGACCACAGATAAGCCTACGCCAATGGCTACGGGAAGCAAGACGTAGCCCAGCTTCCTGATGTAGCGGATAGCCACCAATGCCCAGACCAGGGCTCCGGCCACATGGGAAGAAGGAAAAGCAGCTACGGGTATCCCTCCTGTGCCCTGGATAAACTTATTCAGTGGTACAAATAAATAACCGGCTTGCTCCTTGACGTGGAGTTCCTGAAGAAGAGGGACATGGTTGGGGTCTAATGTGGGGATGAGAAAGAAAAGGAAAAAATTGGTGAGATAGGTAAAAGAGAGGATGGAAAACACCGCAAGCGTTTCCTGTTTTTTGTTTCGAAAATAAAGTAAGAAGGGGACCAGGATGAAAAAGCTGTAGTAGCCCACGTACATGCAGTGCATTATTTCATTCAGCCAGGGGGTGTACAATTTCTGAACCCAAACTGTCGGGTAGACTCCAAAGATCAGCTTATCCCAGCGAACGACCAGGTCTGTCATCCAGAAATTGCCGTAAAACATCGGCATCAAAACAGCCAGCTCTTCCCAACTGTACAGAAAAAGTGCGATGGGATACATCGTCCGTACAAACCATAGAATTTTTTTCTGGGGATGTTTCTCTGCCAGCCGGATGATTTCCAGGATGATGATAATGAACAGAGCATGAAGCAATACATAGAGCAGCCATCGGTTCACTGCCTTATGGAAAAAAATCAACATGAATCCAATCAATCCCAGATACGCCAGGCAAACGATATCCATCAAACGGAAGCGGAACTGTCCGTAACGGGATTTCCAGAAGCGCTGGATAGATTTCCCGATCTTTCTCATTTGATCAGATCATACCTTTTAAAACTTTATTGTTTTGTGAAGTGTTGACGCAAATCATCACCAAGGCTACTTTGTATACTCCTCCATTATTTCCAGGGTTTTGACAGCCAAGGCAAAGAGATACTTATGGGACCGGTTACCGTTAGTTAAGATGGCAAACCCTGTCTTCTGTCTCAGGTTGCCGACGAGAAAAGCGGTGTATCCGGGAACACTGCCGCTGTGGGCAAATAACTTATCGCCTTTGTGCTCGGATATCCACCAGGTCAAGCCGTATCCTGTGGTCTCGTTCAGCCAGCCATCGCTTATCGGGCCCTTGAGCTCATCATACTGAAGAGTCATGACCTCTTTGAAAGACTCCTCGCTGATCAGACGGTGGTTTTTATACACTCCTCCATTCAGATTCGCGATCAGCCAGTGGGCTTGATCGATCACGGTTCCGTACACTATTCCAGCCGGCCAGACATTGGCCTTCAGCCGGATGGCCGGTGCCTGACTCCTTGTCTTCTGGTTGAACACGTAGGGGATGGCCAGCCTTTCTTCTATGTTCCCCGAGGGCATAAAAGCCGTATCTTTCATTTCTAAAGGCTTAAAAATATTCTCCTGAATGTACTTCTTGAAAGGCAGCCCCGAAAAATTCTCGACAAGATAAGCGATAAGAGTATAGGCCATGTTGGAATATTCTAATTTCTTCAGAGGGGGACGTCTTACTTTGAGAGACTTGCTGAGATACTCTTTCAGCGAAGGAGGAGTTGAATCACCCCAAACAGGATGAGGGCCGAAGTCGCCGGGAAGTCCAGAAGTATGGGTCAAAAGATGTCTGAAGGTCACTGGCTTTGATGGGTCCTCTTCCTGGATTTTGAATTCTGTGAGATAGTCATTCACCCGGTTATCCAGCTTGAACTTACCCTGCTCCATCTGCTGCAGCAGGGCATACATGGACATGGTCTTGAAAGTGGAGCCGATAAGATACACTGTTTCTGGCACGGCTGGAGTGCGGGCCCAGAGATTGGAATAACCCAAAGCAAATGTCCAGATTATTCTATCTCCATGAACGAGGGCCACAGTCGCTGACGGGATCTCTCCTTCCAGCACCGCCCTGTGAACCTCAGTCCTCAACCTGTCTTCAAGCTGCTTGACATCAATAGACTGAGCGAAAATCCCGGCATTGATAAAGAAGACAAAAACTATAAGCCCGATGATCAAACACCAGGAAATGCCCTTCTGTCTCACCGTTTCCTCCTCGAAAAAAGTGCTTTTCTTGTTTTAAACGAATTCGGAGTTTACACTAAAGCCAATCAGTCTTTCGATAGAGACAATTAATGTCATAAATTCATGCTCAGGTCAAATTTTTTCGTCATTTCAAGCTTAAAAATTGGCCGCCTGTCATTCACGTGTAACCTCTCATTCGCATCGGAACCACAGGAAGACCTCTTCGCTCCAGAAGGATTTTTAACGCCATTCCCTGTCATTCCGATTTTAGAATACATGTGTGTATTGCCCGCGCAAAATGAAGGTGACTCAATACATAAATCCTCTAGCCAGAATAATCATCAGCGCCTTGTCAAACTGGCTGTAGAGAGTTAATCTAAATAATCATTATCCATGTGTATTAAAAATTTAGAGTCTGTCCTAAGGTGACGGGATTATATGTCATTGCAAGAAGAACGAAACAATCTCCTGATTAAAGAAGAAAAAAAGGGGCCAGGCTCCTTTATCTGCTGAATAAATCCATGATGGCATCTGGCGAGAAAACATCTCCTCTGAACAGCCTTCACGAAAAAAAGTTGAACGCCCATACTCTCCATCTAGGAGAGCTCAAACAGCTTCGCCTGAGCAGCTGGAAAGGATTTAAACTCTTCCTATCTGATCCTGCGGGATCCCTGAGCGAGAATCCTGTGGTCAAGGGGATCTACAGCTCAGGAGGGAAAGATGGCGTCAGGCCCTGGATGGACCTGGAATACTGGGAAGAGCTGGAATTTTCGGATTCTCCAGAAAGAAGAGAAAAATTCTCCTTAGGCTCTGCTGGACTGGACCAGAAACTTTTTGACTTCCTTGGCGACCTCATTCCTGCCGGCGGCCATTTCATGGTTTCCTATGAGGGAGAACAGAGGATTCACACAGATACCATCCAGTCCTTGAGCGCTGGTGTTCCGCCTGCTGCAACGCCCCTCGGGTACCTCGTCTTCAGGAGCGGCTTCCAGTACATAAAGGACTGGTACCTGGCCGAAGGCGGGTTTGAGGGCCCGCGGAAAATCTGGGGAGAAAAGGCCCCTGACGAGCAGTGGGCTCAAAATTTCTATGAAAGAACCGCAGAACAGGTCTCTCAATTCCTCAAAAAACCGGTCAACTCTGCAGCCACAGCCCTTATCGAGGCTGCTCGGAAAAAATCAGAAGAAATCATGAAGATCATAAGGCGTTTGACCTTTTAGAGGTTTTCTGGTAATAATCTGTGCCTGCGGTCAGTGAGCAAAGAAAAAAACAACCTGTTTCGTCTGGTCGACGAATTCAGCGGAAAAAAAATCGCCGTCTGGGGCGACTTTATCCTTGACGAGTACATCTTCGGCACGACTCGCCGCATCTCCCGGGAAGCCCCGGTCCTCATCATCAGCTACCGAAACAGCGAATACTCGCTTGGAGGAGCGGGCAATTCAGTCCTCAACCTCCGGGCGCTGGGGGCAGAGGTTCTCCCCATCGGAGTGATCGGCTCGGACCCCTCAGGCAAGAAAATCCTCAGCATCCTGAGAAAAAAGGGAGTGACGACCGAGCATCTCATCGCTGACAGGAAATTCCAGACGCCGCTCAAGACCAGAATCCTGGCCGGTGAAGAGACCGCCAGAAAACAGCAGGTCTTAAGGATCGACCGGGAAGAAAAAGTCGCTGACAGCAGCGCCTTGAAACAGAAGATTCAAAGACTCGTCCAAAATGTCCAGAACAAGGTCAATGCTCTTCTGGTCTCAGATTATGACTATCTGACCGTAAAAGAAGACATTTTCAGACATATTCTGCCAGGTTTCAAAAAAAGAGGAATGCCTATAGCTGTGGACTCCCGGTTCAGGCTTCTCAACTTCAAGGGGGCAACGGTCTCCACTCCCAATGAGCCTGAGGTCGAAGGAGCGCTTCATATCCGGATAGACGACGACAGCCAGCTTCTCAAAAAGGCAGGAAAAGAGCTGCTGCAGAGAAGCGAGGCCGCTGCTGTCCTGATCACAAGAGGGTCCAAAGGAATGGTCCTTTTCGAAAAAGGAAAACCTCCGTTTGCCATCCCTATTCACGGTACGACTGACATCGTTGACGTCACCGGAGCCGGGGATACGGTCATCAGCGTCTTCACCCTCGCTCTGACCTGCGGTGCAAACTTCAAACAGGCCGCTCAGCTGGCAAACTTCGCGGGCAGCGTCGTGGTCATGAAAAAAGGCACGGCCACCTTGAGTGCCTCCGAGCTCAAAGATGCCATATCGTTCTAAATTGAAAAATCTCTACCCACTCGAACAGCTGACCGGAATCATCCAGGAGCATAAACGCAAAGGGCAGAAAGTCGTCCTGGCCAACGGCTGTTTTGATTTGATCCACGTCGGCCATATCCGCTACCTCAGAGAAGCAAAGGACAGGGGAGATATCCTGGTGGTGGCTCTTAATTCTGACTCTTCCATCCGTTCACTCAAGGGAAGAGGAAGGCCCATCCTCGAGGAAAAAGAGCGGGCGGAAATTCTCTCTGCGTTCTCTTTTGTGGATTACCTCACTTTTTTCGATGAGCTCAACGTGGAGAAGATCCTTCTGGCTCTCCGGCCGGATATCCATGCCAAAGGCTCTGACTATACAGAGGATACGGTTCCGGAAAAAGAGACGGTCAAACACTACGGGGGCTCGATCGCCATAACCGGTGGCCCGAAGGTGAGGTCGACTTCCCAGCTCATCGAAGACATAGCCAGAAAGTTAAAAGAAGAAGACTGAACAATACACAGAGGACCATGGATAATTTTTTAATCATCCGGCTCAGCTCCCTCGGAGACATCATCCATACTCTTCCCGCTTTCTCTGCGCTGCGGAAGAAATTCCCAGAGTCGAGAATTTCATGGGTGGTTGAAGAAAAAGGGAAAGAAATCCTGGATTTCGTCACCGGGATCGATAAAACCATCGCCGTCCGCACCCACGGACGGCCTGTCCTCAGCCGAAAATTCTGGCGAGAGGTCTCCCGGCTCAAAAAGGAAATCAGGATTGACGGTCAAGTCGCTCTGGATTTTCAAGGATTACTCAAATCCGGACTCCTGGCCTTCCTCTCCGGCGCAGAAAAAAGAATCGGTTTCCACCGGAAAAACCTGAGAGAGCCTCTGGCAGCCTGGTTTTACACCGCGAGGCTGGGAAAAATACCCGAGACCATCCATGTCATCGACAAGAATCTGAAGCTTCTGACAATGGCGGGCATCCGGGAAAACAAGTATGAATTCCCGCTGAATATTCCCCAGGAACTCATAAAGTCGGTCAAGGAAAAACTGATCCAGGCGGGTTACAACGAGGATAAAAAACTGGTCATCTATAACGTCGGCGCAGCCTGGAGAACAAAAAGATGGTTTGCCGACAGGTGGGCTGAATTAATCGAAATGATGAAGCGACAGGACCTGTTCTCACTTCTTCTCTGGGGAAGCGAAGAAGAAAAAGCGCTGGCTGAAGAAGTCCATGAAAAAACCGGGGCACCTCTCTCCCCTGCTTTCTCTCTGAAAGAAGTCATGGCTCTGGTCAAACAAGCCTCTCTCCTGGTCAGCGGAGACACCTTTGCCCTCCAGGTAGCCTGCGCTCTCTCCCGGCCGGTTGTGGGGATCTTCGGCCCTACCAACCCTCGGAGAAACGGGCCTTTCCGCGCTCAAGATAAGGTCGCCTTTCATGAAATCGAATGCAGCTACTGTTACCGAAGAGTCTGTCGAAATCCGGAATGTTTAAAAAAAATAAGCCCGGAGGAAGTGGCAGGGCTGTGTGCTCAGGTATTAGGTAAAAATGAGTAAAAAACGCTTCAAGGATATACTTTACGCTTGGAGAGTCAGAGCCGGCCTGCTGGGAATCATCCTGGTGGCTATCCTCGCCAACCCCAATGGTTCTTCGCTTATCGCGGGATTCGCTGTCTGCCTGCCAGGCCTTCTCCTGAGAGCCTGGGCCGCGGCTCACCTCAGGAAAGATGAGGAACTGACGGTCTCCGGTCCGTACAGAGGCACCAGAAACCCTCTTTACCTGGGAAATTTGGTCATCGGCCTGGGCATTGTCGTCGCTTCCCGCTCAGTATGGGTCCTCAGTATCGTGACAGTCTATTTTCTTCTCTTCTATCCCCTGATCATCCGGATGGAAGTGGATAAGATGAGGAACCTCTTTCCCCGGGAATACCCAGATTACAGCCAAAAAACCTCTCTTTTCTTTCCCTTTCGATGGTCCTCCTCCCCATCCCAAAAAAGAAAATTCAGCTGGGAGCTTTATCTGAAAAATACAGAATGGAGAGCTCTTCTGGGAACGATAATCTTCTGGCTGATCATGATCGGAAAACTCCTGATTTTTTAACAACCGGCTTCAGACTTTACCTTTTTGAGGATTATTTGTTATATTCTCTCCGTGCCTACAAAAGAAAGAATCGCCAAGGTCAAAAGGGTTCTCGCGTTCAGACAGCCGGACCTGAGGGTTGTCCTGGAGGAAGTGAAGAATACCCACAATGCCAGCGCTGTTGTCCGGACCTGTGATGCCGCCGGGATCCTTTACCTGGACATCATCTCTTCTGAAGGAGATCCCTTTCCCGTGAACGAAGCCATTTCCACCAGGGCTGAAAAATGGCTGCACTTTCAATACCACACATCCAGCGCCGACTGTCTTACTCAATTAAAGAAAAAAGGATTCAAGATCGCTGCCACTTCCCTCGATAAAGACTCTCTTCCCTACCAATCTCTGGACTATACCCAATCCCTGGCTATTGTCTTCGGTAACGAAGCAGAAGGTGTCTCGGAGGAGTCTCTGAGGTTGGCCGATTATAAAATCCGGATTCCCATGGTCGGAATGGTCCAAAGCCTCAACCTTTCTGTATCGGTAGGAATCATCCTCTATGAAGTCATGAAACAGAGAGAACAGAAAGGATTCTACAAAAACAGGAGGCTATCGGCAAAAGAATTCAAAGTCTTCATGGATGAATGGCTTGGGGTCATAAAAAAGGGGAGGTGAAGGAAAAACTTCCTTCCCTCCCCGTATGAGAATTGGGAACCGGAGCAGGTTACACCCTTATGGATTTATGCCATTTAAGACTTTTCAAGAACTCTTCTTGAGATTCCTTGCTTTTCTTAAGGACTTCCTCAAACTCCTTATTCATCCTTTCTATCTGTTTTTTCATTTCTTTCGAAGTCTCATCCTGCCATTTATTCTGCTGTCTTAAAACATTATCGCTGTATTCTCCCCAAGTCTGGGTGTAATCCTCCCAGTCCTCAGGAGAGAACCTGAGGAGTGTGCTTCTCTCCTCTTCGGCGATCTCGACTTCAACGCTCCTCTTCTTCTTATCCCTGTAGAATTCCAGCTTGATCTTATCGCCTTTTTCCTTTTCCTGAAGGATTCTGGTCAAATCACTGTTCACGGCCAATTCCTTGCCATCAGCCTTGACCAGGACATCCCCGACTTTCAATCCTGCTTTTGCAGCCGGCGTGTCTTCTCCGACTTCTCCCACCAGAAGTCCTTTACCTTCCTTCACACCGAAATATTCAGCGAGTTCCGTGTTGAGCGGTCTCAGGTTGACACCGATGTACTTCCTCGTCTCAAAACCCAACCGCAACTTCTGCCTTGGCTCTGTTACGATCGTCTTTCTTGACTCAGGCACAAAAAGACGGGGAAACCTCTGCTCCATCTCTCGCCACACGTTTTCTTCAGTGTACTCGTCCAGCTTGACCCGGACCTCCATTTCTCTACCATCTCTTTCTATCTTGAGGGTGATGGTCTGGCCAGGCTTCCTGCTTCTGATCTCATGGACAATCATCTCGCCGCTGGTCACATCTTTTCCCTGGATCTGGAGTATGATGTCTCCTAACTCAAGCTTGGCCAGCTCTGCCGGACTTTCTTTCTCAACTTCTACGATCTCAAAGGTTTCTTTGTCAAAACGAATTCCCAGCCAGCCTCTCTGGACCCTTCCCTTCTCTTTGATCTCATCAGTAACACTCTTCACGATATCGATGGGAATGGCCAGGGCCATACCCGAGGAAGGAGCCTCGGCTCTGCTGAACGCAAAGCCTGAGGCGGCAACCTCTTTTTCCCTGAATTCAACAATAAGCGGGCTTTCCTCTGTATAGACTCCCCTGAGCAGGCCGATCATCCGGCCATCCTCATCGATAACAGGGCTTCCGCTGGCACCCCTCGTCACCCAGACGTTCAACCGCAGCTTCTCAGGAGTAACTGAGCTTACGATTCCCTGGGTGATTTGAGGCGTGTCTTCAGGAGAGATGCCTACCAGTCCGATCCAGGTGCCTGGAGAAATGTCTTTTACCTCGCCCAGCGCAATCGGAGTCAAGGTCTTATCCTTGGCTTTGACGACTGCCAGGTGAGTCTCCGAATCCAGGCCCAAAAACTCAGCCTCGATCTTTTTCCCTGTTGTGGTTATGACATAGAGTTTTTCATCACGCGGAGAAATGAGGGCAGTGGTGACGATATGGCCGTCTTTATCCATGACCACGCCCATGGCTATTTTGGTGAATGCGTTTTTAGCGATGACCTTGACCACGGATGGAAAGGCCTTTTTTGTGATCTCCTCGATCTTGATTTCATCCATCGCGCTGGAAGCAGGCTCTGCCATCAGGCTTATGAACGGTACGAATACGAATGCTGCCAGTATGCTGATGGACATAAATTTTTTCATCATTTTAGCTGTACCTCCTTAGTATTTGATTGATGAGCTGACCTCATCGGAAACCTGCTCCAGCAAGTAAATCGTCCTCGGCTCTTTAGAAAGGCTCCGGACTTCCTTGCCATAATCCACAGTCTCTATGATGGGGATAGTCTGGCTCGGTCTGGGTGCTTCCTCTGTTTTGAAGACCGGGGACAGGCTCTCCTTCTCAACATCAGCGATGCCCACCGGGCTCTTCTCAGGAAGGATAAAAACACTGAATACGACGAAAAGCACGAGAACAGCGCTAAAAGCTCCTGCCAGTGAAAGGCTGAGAGTCCTGGTCCTCACTCTCTTTCTCTTTCGCAAAGAAAGCTGGGCCAGCACTCTTTGCTCGAAATCAGGCGGGGCTTTAACCCTGTCCAATTCTTTCAATAGGCTGAGCTCATCCATCTTAATGCTCCTCTTTCAAGACAAAGGGATTTCCTTTGCCTGAGTCTTTTTCCAATTCTTTTCTTAAATATTCCCTTCCCCGGCTGATCCTGGCTTTGATGGTCCCGATAGGCCGCTTCAACATCTCAGCGATCTCCTCCTGGGAAAAGCCTTCGACATCCTTGAGTATCACCGGGATCCTGTACCGGGGATGGAGAGAGTTCAAAGCACTCCTCAAACTTTTTATGAGGCTTGAATCACCTGGATTGCCGGCACTGGCTTCCGCCGGGATCACATTCTGAACCTCATCGAGAGAGACAACAGTGTACTTCCTCAGTTTTTTCATCTCCGTTTTGGCCAGGTTCGAGGCGATGGTATAGATCCAGGAAGAAAAAGAAGCTATCGGCCTGTATCTATGAGCTTTAAAATAGACTCTCATGAACGTCTCCTGAGATAATTCAACCGCTTTTTGATAATCGCCGGTGATCTTCCAAAGAAAATTGACTATCCTGTTCTTGTATATCCTGACAATCTCTGCAAACGCCATCTCATCGCCCTGCTGAATCTGGCGCACCAGCTCTTGTTCATCCATCCTCACCTTCCTAAAACTCTTTTTCATAGGAAAAAGTTGCAATTTTGATTACGGCTATTACTGGCTCCTGCCTCAGGAAACCGCGCTTACTCTCCACCATCAGTTTAGCGGATTCCGTCTCTTTAAACAATCCAATGAATTAATCCCCCCTCTTCTCAAATTTCTGGGATTTATACTTCAAAAGAAGGAAGCCTCTCAGGGAGAATGAACTGAGACGCGCTTTTTTCCTAATATTCCTGATGACGTTGGCCGGCTATCACTTTCTATTTGTTCTCTTTTCCAACTTGTCCAGGAACCGATCGACCTGCTTTATGTACTCTTTGAAATCTGAAATTGCTCTTGCCAAGACAGAGTACACCTTTTTGTCGTCAATCTCCATGTATTCATGGACGATAATGTTCCTCATTCCCCCCGAGCCTTTGAGCAGATCTGCCAATTGGCGAGAAATCAGCCCCACCTCAGCGGCCTTGACGAATGACGAGGCATAATCTTCTGGGGGCCGTTGTTTGAGCTCCAGGACCACATGATTATTGATATCCGAGGCACATTCGACGATAAGCTGGATGAGCCTCTCTGCAGAAACCTTGAGATAGAAATCCGAGAGATATTCTTTAAATGTCTTGGCGGCTATCGGCGCCAGTTTGTCCAGATACATATTCATCCTGGAAAGCTTTCTGCGAACGAGATCCCGGTCAATCATCAGCTATACCTCAGCCACGGCTCTTTTGATGTAAACTTTTTCAAGATCCCTGAATTTTTTGGAATCCATATAGCGCGAGATCGCTTGAACCTGATAAGAAACAAAGGCTCCTTTCCTCATCTCGTACACCGGCTCTCCATGGATGGCCACTTGGTAACTGATCATCGGCTCGGCTCCGTTTAAAATCACGGGATCAAATCGATCTCCAAAAATCTCACCAAAATCATGAAGAAGCTCCAGGTACTGCTCTGAATTGATTTTTTCTGCTGTCAAGATGCCGATGTCGACATCGCTGCTTCGATTTGCGCGTCCCCTGGCGTGCGATCCATGAAGGATCATTAAAACTATACGGTGTTTTCTGCACAACGACACGATCTTTTTCTTTGGGACCTTAATTTTCATGTGATTGCCTTTAATTGAACCCATTATATCATAAAGACAAGGGGAAGCCAGAGTAAACAAATCAACTTCTTTCTTCCAATCATATCCTTTCAGAAACAAGGATTAGAATTCCGTTTTGGCTGAGCCGGCTGAACACCCTTACCTGTGCCAATTTTTCCTCAGCCCCTCTTCAGGTGCCATGAATGGCAGCATCACCGTGGGCCAAGGGGCCGCAGCAATTCCATTTTCACTGCTCAGGAGATTCGCCTTTGTCAGCAACGATCAGTTTTTATTCGCTTTTTCAAACTCGGCGAGTTCCAGTTAGGAAGATCAACTCCGTGGAGATGGCGGACGAAGAAGTCAAACATTTTCCGCTGGCCGTATTCTCCTCCCATGCCATGCCCTCCTCCCGGAATGACCAGGAGGTCAAAGTTCTTATTGGCCTTGATCAGAGCGTTCACCACCTGCATGGTCGAGGAAGGATCGACGTTAGTGTCCATTTCGCCCACTATCAGGAGGAGATGGCCCCTTAACCGGAAGGCATTATCCACATTGGAAGAGGCGGCATATTCCGGACCTATCGGCCATCCCATCCATTGTTCGTTCCACCAGATTTTGTCCATCCGGTTGTCGTGACAACCACAGGAGGAAACCCCCACTTTGTAGAATTCCGGATGAAAAAGGAGTCCTCCCAGCGTATTCTGGCCTCCCGCTGAATTGCCGTAGATCCCCACCCGGCTGAGGTCATAATACGGATATTTGGCCGCTACTGCCTTGTGCCAGAGAATTCTGTCTGGAAAACCGGCGTCTCCGAGGTTCTTCCAGCAGACATCGTGAAAAGCCTTGGAGCGGTTGCTGGTGCCCATGCCGTCGACCTGGACCACAATGAATCCCATTTCGGCCAAGGGCTGCATGCGGAAGCAGGGGCTGAAGCTTTTGGGGACATGGGAACTGTGCGGCCCCGCATAGATATATTCCACCACGGGGTATTTTTTGGAGGGGTCGAAATCCAGGGGACGGATGATAATACCCCAGATGTCAGTTCGGCCGTCTCGGCCCTTGGCCGCAAAGACCTCTGGCGGCTCCCAGCCGGCCTCAACCAGCCGGCTGATGTCGGCCTTTTCAACTTCTTTAATAATTTTCCGGTCTGATGTCCGGCGGAGCTCGGTGCACGGAGGCAAATCGACCCGCGACCAGGTATCGAGATAATA
>Ga0209636_10000253_pt1 | contig 48338 bp, 28 predicted proteins | sample DeeMarSWOR152_54_FD_187464 | JGI IMG/M metagenome (GOLD analysis project Ga0209636, IMG submission 187464) | Marine sediment microbial communities from White Oak River estuary, North Carolina - WOR-1-52-54 (SPAdes) (version 2) | ecosystem: Environmental > Aquatic > Marine > Intertidal zone >...
TATAAATCCATGACAGAAGAGGATATAAAAGATATGAGGAAGCACCTTAAAAAACTGGGTGTAAGCCTCTTACTCTTGGGTGGTTTGTCTCTTATCTCGATACTTTTTCGATTAATTACCATTTCTTATCTTGCTGTGATGTTACTCATTCCAATTGGAATATTGACCTTTTTAATAAAGAAGCGATTTATGTTTATTGTAGGAGCAGTAGGTTTGATTATTACAGGGCTTGCTCAATTCCTGGGAGGTGTCATAATCCGCGATGTTCCCTATATTCTTTCAAAGTTAACAACTTATCCTGGATTTATTTTTCTTTTTTTTGGTGGATGGGCCGCAAAAGATTTCAAGGATTTCAGTTAGCTCTCCATTATTAGGAATCATATCGCATACTTGATAGATCTCTTATCACACTCTGATTAAATTTGCATAACTGGGGGATGTTTTTGCCCAGTCAGTCTCCTTCTCACATCGTTGATCTCTTGTATATCTAGACCGGTGTTTGTCCAGAGGATGAGGAATGTCTTGTTGTGATCGTTTTGATCTATGACTTTGGCTTTCTACTTACTTCCTTGTAGGAACAAGCTGCTTAAGCTCCTCGAACCAGTTCTGGATGAGGATCATTTCTGTTACAGGCTGAGGTTCTCTTTCTTCAAGTTTTACCATCAGAAAAAATTGATCATCCAAGGAAATGTCATAACCACGGACTGGTATAGCAATCCCTAGTCCTCTTTTCTCAAAAAGCAAACGGGGCTTTCCTGGAGAGAAGTCTGGATCGGTTCGGACGTTAACAGCCCACATCTGTCTCCAATCAAGAGATCTGTAGAATATCTGCTTCCCACTCCTTGCCCAAACCGGTTCCTTTCCTCCTTCACGAGAGACCTTTATTGTTTCACCAATGCCTGAGCAGGGACGGACATATATTTCAGTTTGTCCTTCTTCGTCAGAGCAATAGGCAATCCAGCGTCCATCAGGTGCGAATTCGGGATGGGTCTCTTCATGCTCTGTTGCTGCGAATGGAGTGGAGCTCTTATCCCGAAAATCATATATAAGAATATCTCGATTATCCATTCCTTCCACATATGCCAACAAATTTCCGTCTGGTGAATACGAAGAAGCAGCCTTAATTTCTTGACTGGTTATAAGCCTTTCCATCGACTCTCTTCCATCTACAGACATCATATAGATATTTCTAGGTGGAACTGAACCCTGCCATCCAAAAACAATCTCGTTCCCCTCTGGGGTCCAAATAGGGGAGAATCCATGACCCTTTAAAATCACTGGACTTGAAATGTCTCGACTTATATCATACACCCATATGTATGCCTCTGTTCCTATAGTTTTATAGACGATCCTCTGCCCATCCTGAGAAAGGCGTGGGGAAAAATAGGCCTTGATGTGGGAGCTTATTTGTGTCTCATTACCCTTATGATCTACCCAAATGAGTGAATTTTTTCGGTCTGGAATTATACCGCCGGGAACGTAGGCTAGATTTCCCGAAGCAGAAACGCTATATTGGCCTGCCCCTGTACAGTAATCAGAATGACCAGAATTCAATCCGTGCATGACTCCGGGGATAACCGGAACGGGTTGACCATAGTGATCAAGTTTTTCCAGGTCAAATGCAACTGCCATGAGAGCTCCTCGTCTCAAAAAAACAAGATGTCCTGTTGGGATGTAGCGAGCATCAGAGGCGTCTTCCAACAAGAGCCGCCATCTTTTGTTATTACCTTCAAGAATTGCGATACAGGGTTCGATGTCATGGGTACTTCTCGTTATCGTGAACAGTACACCTTTTCCGTTGGGGAGATGAGATGGAAGCCGATGACTGTATTCTCCATGTTCGAGGTCAGGTTCTGTTAGGATTTCAGGCTTACCCCCGTGGGAAGGGATGCTGAATAAACCTGTGTCTCCTCGACTCGTGAAGACTATCCTATCGTCATCACCCCAGCTCGCTCCAAATGGTAGACGGACTTCACACAAATCCTGGGGTACCCCTCCTTCGACTGAAACCTTTTTGAGCTTATCGGTTGCAAAGAATCCTATCCAGCGATTGTCTGGAGAGAGAAAAGGAGACATGCCGCCTTCTGTACCGGGGATTGGAATATTTTCCAGTTTATCGAGGCGTCTCATGAATAATTGAGAGCTTGTTTCAGGTCCGGCTTGGTCATTTATTGCACAATATATGATGAAATTGCCATCTTTGGAGATTGCCATGGCGGTCCTGCTGGGCCAGTTGAATTCGAACTCCATTCGTACCCCTGTCAGCGAATGATTGGGTTCGACTTTGATCACCGAGGCCACGGGTGAAGGAGCTAATCCACTCCCACCAGTTCTGGTAGCGATAATTCCAATCAGGAGTCCCAAAAGAATTCCAGCTGCCACAAAGATAAAGATCCAACTCATTGGGAAACGCTTCTTCTCGGTCTCTTCTATAGGAAGGGCTGCATCCATCTCTTCCATTTCTATCCTGGCATCGCCGATGTCACGGAGGCGCTTTCTTGGATCTTTCTGCAGGCAGCGACGAAGGAGAATCCTTATATTGGATGGCGTATTCGCAGGAAGTTTTATCCAGTCAGGCTCGCCTTTCAAAATGAGGGCTAGAGTATCGGTTACGGTTTCACCTTGGAGCACCGGTTTTCCGGTTAGACATTCATACAACACGCATCCAAATGCCCAGATGTCTGTCCTTTTATCGACCGAATGGCTCCTGGCCTGCTCTGGGCTCATGTAAGCAGCAGTCCCCAGGATCACACCCGGCCGGGTCATTCGGTCTGTGAGCGTTGGGGATTTGGAGAGGTCGGTAGCGGGAGTTGTGGGTTCCTCATGGAATGCCTTTGCCAATCCGAAGTCAAGGATCTTGACCTTCCCCTCAGGTGTGACCTTCACATTAGAAGGCTTCAGATCCCGATGGATGATTCCTTTCTCGTGAGCTGCTTCCAGCCCTTCAGCAATCTGTTTACATACCTCTAGTACCTCATCTGTAGGCAAGGACCCTCTCATAATCCGATCTGCAAGGGTGTCACCCTCTACAAGTTCCATCACCAGGAACTGCTGCTCGTCAGATTTCTCAAGACCATGAATTGTAGCGATGTTAGGATGGTTAAGTGACGCTAAGAGCCGGGCTTCCCTTTCAAAGCGAGCTAGTCTCTCCTTATCCAGGCCAAATGGCTGAGGAAGTACCTTGATGGCTACCTGCCGTTTCAGGTTAGTGTCTTCAGCCAGGTAGACCTCACCCATACCTCCCTTACCAAGCTCTCTTATGATTTCGTACCTATTGGCTAGAGATGTTCCTGCGGCAAATTGAGGAAAGGGCGTTTCAAATGTTTTGGTTTGAGCGGGGATATCCTTTGGAGGGCCTAATTGGGTGCCGCAGTCAGCACAATAGCTCGAAGTATCAGGATTATCTGATTGACACTTCGGGCACTTGACTGACACTAGATTTCCTGTCCTTTGCTGGATATAGGATATAAATTTGCAGGAGGAGAGTCAAATGTAATGTTGAATGTAGAGACCGGATAATGGGAGTGTTTCTGAAGCGATCTGTTCTGGGAAAGGATCCCACACAAAAATTTTAAGGAATGAAGGGGGTGTCAAACCGAAACAAAATTCAGACATCCCTTCTCAAAATGAACTGGCATCCTTTACCCAGATATCCATATTCCCTGCACGGGTTGAAGCGAAAGCTATCTTTTTCCCGTCAGGTGACCAGCTCGGCCAGGAGTTGTTCGCTTCCTCGGTGAACTGAATAGGCGTTCTATCCGGAAGGGACATGATCCAGATGTCCTGCTTCCCACTTCGTTTTGACATGAAGGCGATCTTCGTGCCCTCTGGAGACCAGCAGACATGGTCGTCATCGCTTTCATGGAAAGTGAGCTGCTCAGGCTCTCCTCCTGAAGCGGAAATAATCCAAATATCATAATTTCCCTTCCGGTTAGAAGAGAAAGCGATCTTCGATCCATCGGGGGACCACACGGGATGGTGATCCGTAGCTTCATGATGCGTCAGCTGGATCGATTGTCCTCCCTCAGAGGGCATTACCCAGATATCGACATTGTCTTTACGGTAGGAAGCGAATGCGATAGACAAACCATCGGGTGACCAGCAGGGATGGAAATCCGGCATCTGGTTCGAAGAGAGCCTTTTCGGATTGCCTCCTTTCGAAGGAATCGTGTAGATATTGGGAGGGCCTTCCGGTCCGGCATCGAAAGTGATATGTGATCCATCAGGAGACCAGGAAATGTGGTGGTCTCCGGATAGCCATGTTTCTAATTTGACTGCCTTACCGCCTTCAGCAGAGATCAGCCATATCCCGGGTTCTCCATCTCTCTGTGAAGTGAAAGCCAGTGTTTTCCCGTCGGGCGACCACTTTATATGATAATCATGAGCTTTATCTGTAGTGATTTGTTTGAGACTTGATAAAGCCAGGCATATGGCAGGCCCTAACAGGAAGAGTAAGAGGAGAAGTTTTGTGTTTTTACTTTTAATGAGAGCCATTTTTATCATCCTCCCTAGGGCACATTATACATAATTCCAGATAATTGCGAATAGAATCGTGTTAGCAGCAAGAAACGCATCGAGGTGATATGGCCGGAGCAAAATCTTAGAGTGAGGTGCATTTACCTGTCATTGCTACAGCTAAAAAGTGAAGAGAAGGGGGGCGAGTAAGGATTATGATAAATACGTGCGTGATTTGGAATAACAGTTGTCTTGTTGTTGACTCTTCCCGCATTCCTTGATATTCTTCTTTTGACCAACAATGGGAGAACAAGGGAACAGCAATGTCAGTAAAATGCTCCAAATGTTATCATGAAAATCCCGATGACACACGCTTCTGTGGGAATTGTGCTGCACCGCTTAAACTTGCTAAAGAAATCAATGTGACAGAAACCATAGAGACCCCGAAAGAAGAATTAACCACAGGCTCTACCTTTGCAGATAGGTACCAAATCATCGAGGAACTGGGTAGAGGCGGAATGGGGAATGTCTATAAGGTTCTCGATATCGAATTGAAAGAAAGCACTGCGCTAAAGCTTTTAAAATCTGAGATCGCTGCCGATGAAAAGACCATTGAACGTTTCCGAAATGAACTGAAATTAGCCCGAAAAATTTCCCACAAGAATGTATGCCGTATGTATGATCTCAGTAAAAAGGGAAACACCTACTACATTACGATGGAATATGTTGCAGGGGAAGATTTGAAGAGCTTGATAAAAAAGATAGGTCAACTGCCTGTAGCAAAAGCGATCTCCATCACAAAGCAGGTGTGTGAAGGCTTGGCTGAGGCTCACAAGTTAGGGATAGTGCACAGGGATTTAAAACCTCAGAATATCATGATAGACAGAGAGGGAAATGCTCTGATTATGGATTTCGGGATAGCTCGGTCTTTAGAAAGCAAAGGGATCACAGGTGCGGGAGTGATGATAGGGACCCCTGAGTATATGTCTCCAGAACAGGTGGAGGGGAAGGAAACCGACCAGCGTTCGGATATATATTCATTAGGAGCCATCCTGTATGAAATGGTTACCGGCAGGGCCCCTTTTGCAGGCGATACAACACTCAGCATCGCCATGAAGCACAAAAATGAAACCCCTATTAATCCCAAAGAATTCAATCCCCTAGTACCTGAGAATCTTAGCCAGTTGATCCTCCGCTGTATGGAGAAGGACGAAGAGAGAAGGTTTCAGGACGCCAAGGAGCTCTTTTCTGAATTGATCAAGATTGGGGAAGAAGGAACTGAAATCAAAAAACCCAGTGGATCAAAATGGAAAAGCTCTATTGCTGTTCTTCCCTTTGCAGATTTAAGCCCGGAGAAGGATCAGGAATATTTTTGTGATGGCCTGTCAGAAGAACTCATCAATGCCCTCACAAAGATCAAGGACTTGCGAGTCGTCGCACGGACCTCGGCCTTTTCATTCAAGGGCGAGAAGATGGATGTCCGGGAGATCGGCAAAAAACTGGATGTGGAAACGGTCCTTGAAGGCAGCGTGAGAAAAGCAGGGAACAGGCTTCGAATTACCTCCCAGCTCATCAATGTCGCTGACGGCTACCATCTCTGGTCTGAAAAATACGACCGGGACATGGAAGACATCTTTGCCATCCAGGACGAGGTCACCCTGGCTATAGTCGACACACTGAGAGTCGAGCTTTTAGGAGGTGAGAAGGTCGAGCTCATCAAGCGTTATACGGAGGATCTTGAAGCCTATAACTTGAATTTGAAGGGCCGTCACTTTATGAAACGTTTTACCCAAGAGGGTTTACAGAAAAGCCTGGAATCTTTCCAGCAAGCCATCGAGAAGGACCCGGAATATGCCAGCCCTTATGTTGGAATAGCTACCTATTACACTAACCTTGGATTCTATAATTTTGTTCCGGCAAAGAAGGCTTTTCCAAAAGCAAAGGAAGCAGCGGAGAAAGCTCTAAAGATCGATGATAACCTCGCTGAAGCTCATACCACTTTAGGATTCATAAAAATGCTTTACGAATGGGATTGGGAAGGCGCCGAAAGAGAACACAAGCGGGCCATTGAGCTCAATCCGAGCAATGCAACGTCTCGCAATTTGTACGCTCATTATTTATGGATCATGGGAAGATTTGAGGAATCCCTTGAAGAGAACACACGTGCTCAGGAACTCAATCCTCTCTCACGCAATGTATCCCAAACAAGAGCAACCATTTTCATGACCATGCGGCAGTATGACCGGTCGATAGAGGAATACAAGAAACTGCTCGAGATGAGTCCTGATTATTATACAGCGCGCTTTTGGCTTGCTTTTCCTTATGCCTTCAAAGGAATGTATGATGAAGCCGTTGCAACTATTGATAAGGCAATGGCTGTTTCAGGAAGAGGAGCTCCACTCATGTGGACTGTCAAAGGTATGATATATGCTATTGCAGGAAAGAAAGATGAAGCCAGAGAAACTCTTGTTCAAATGTTAGAGCAGTCAAAAAAGAGCTATGTCGCACCCTGGATGATCGCGGCGGTTCACGGATATCTAGGGGAAAGAGACAAGGCATTCGAGTGGATAGAAAAGGCTTTTAAGGAACGTGACCATTGGCTTGTCTATCTCAAGGTGAGCCCTGTGGTCGATATTCTTCGCTCAGACCCAAGGTTTCCAAAAATCTTGAAAAGAATGGGATTTAATAAATAAAAAAATGTGAATAAAAATAGGGAATTTGTTTTCCCCTTTTGACCAAATTTTAACTGCTTCTATCCGAGAAATTCTCAAATGGAATTAAGATGACAAGAACCATTTCCATGGATATTCCTGTCAACATCGAACCAAAGGGAAGCCAGGATTGATTGGCTTCCCTTTGGTTAACCGAATACTATTTGTAGAGGCTCTTTTTATTCCAGGACTGCACGGAGTGCATTGACAAAGCCGCGTCCGTAAAAAGGGTCATGTCCTGGCTTGCCTTCATCGTCTGCGGTATTGGCCAGCTTGTTCTTTAAAGCCCCCACCGAGATGTTAGGAAAACGCTGTTTGATGAGCGCCGCTACTCCCGCAACGACAGGAGTGGCCGCACTGGTACCGGCGGCCCAGGTATAATAATGAATACCTGCATCAACGCCCCAAACGCTAAACACCATATCGAAGACCCAGCAAGGGCGAGTGATCAATCCCACGGTGCACGGGTCATTACTTGGTAGAACCCAGTCACCCCCCGGAGCTGCCACGTGCACTAACGAGTTTCCGTAGTTGGTGTAGTGAGCGGAGCGCCTGAAATTCATGTTGCCCAGCGCCCAACCCAAGGGACCTGTCGCTGAGATCGCGATACCATTTCCCGATTCGGCCGGTGTTACCATACAGTCCCATAAATGATCGACATCGAGCATATCGTTTCCTGCTGCAGAGATCACCAGGACACCGCGTTTCGTGGCGGTGTTGATAGTCTTGTTCAGTGCTGCAACAAGGGGACCCGCACCTCCGCCTTTACAGAAAATACCCCTGAGGCTCATGTTGATGATGTCCGCGCCAGCACCTCCCGCGGCGAGCGATCGGGACGCGTATTCGATTCCCTGAATGATCCAACCGAAGGAGCCACTTCCATCATGAAGTACCTTGACGCCGATAATGGTCGCTTCCGGAGCCACTCCGATCGTTCCTAATCCGTTGTCTGGTGCGGCGGCGATTCCGGCCACGTGGCCAGCGTGGCGGAATCCAGGAACGTCTTCGTCAAAGTTAAAGCCTGGGACAAAAGACGCCGAAGCCGCAAAGTCGAGATTGGGTGCGATATCATTGTGGTCCGCTGGCATCCCGCCATCCAGAACCGCGATCCGCACTCCTGCGCCGGTAAATCCCGCATCCCACGCAGCCGGAGCTTCGATTGCATCCAGGTGCCACTGCAGAAAGAAAAAGGTCTCATCGCCTGGAGTAACGTCCGCATCATCGAACTTCACAACTTCTGTCGGCGGCTGCCATTCGATCATCATGTCCTCGGCGCCGTCTGTAAAGGCCTGGCTGGCCAGAGCCTTCTCTAAAAAATCAGGCGCGCTGGAGACCACAATCCCGACTCCGATCTCCCCATGGCTGAAGGTCACTGTCCCTCCTGCCGTGATTACTGCGGCATTCTGTTGCTTCCCCCACTTTCCTGCTGTCAAAATATAGGTTTTTTCTGCTTCCTCTCCCGATGCTGAGGAAAAAGAACCGAAGACAACCGATAAAGAAATAAACAGAAAAACCGAAATAATGAGATTAATCTTGAAATTGTGGAAAAGTTTCACTTTACCCTCCCTTTTTAATTAGCGCTGAAGAAGGACAAAAAGATTGTTGTTTATCAATTTCCCCTAATCCTCACCTCCTTTCGCCCCTAATTTATCTTTCTTCCTTGTAATTTGCTAATTCTCTTGAATCCGGTGTTTATTCCAATACCACAACTATAATCAATTGTCAAATGGATTTCCCTGTAAGATTGAATAGGGACAGTATAAGGGATTATTTTGTGTAAAATGATGTCGGAGCAATCAACAGCATGCGTTTAATGGCGGAGCGTTACCCTAGATCAGCAAATCGCGTAATAGAATCAAGCGGAACGGTGGAAATTTTATCGGCGATGGCATATTCTTCCCGGCCAGGATAAACCACCCATAAGTGTTCGAGGTCTAAATCCGAAATGGCGATGTGCATCGAGCGCGTGATGCCCGGGGCATCCGCATATTTGAACTCGAAACCATATCGCTTCCCGGCTACCATCACCAACAGATCCAGTTCTGCGCCTGCATGTGTTGCCCAGAAGTAAATGTTGCGTGTTTCCAGCACAGAGATAAGGTTTTCCAGACAAAAGCCTTCCCAGGAAGATCCGAGCTTCGGATGTCCCTGGAGATCTGCCAAGGTAGAGATTTGAAGTAGATTATGCATGATTCCGCTGTCTCTGATGTAAATTTTCGGTGCCTTAACCTGCCTTTTTCGGATGTTCTCGAACCATGGAGGAAGGACTCTGACCATGTAGGAACCGGCAAGGATATCGAGATAGCGTCGTGCCGTGTTCTCTGAAGTGCCGAGCGATCGGGCGAAATGGGCTGCATTCCAAATCTGTCCGTGGTAATGGGAAATCATGGTCCAGAAACGCCTCAGGGTTTCAGCTGGGATGTTGATGCCCAGCTGTGGGATATCCCGTTCCAGGAATGTACGGATGAAGTTCTCACGCCAGGACATACTGGAAGCTTCATCCTCTGCCAGAAAAGATCTGGGGAAACCGCCACGTACCCAGAGACGGGAGCGCTTGTCTATGCCGACTTCCACGAGGTCAAATCCTGAAAGATCCACGAAACCGATACGGCCGGCCAGGGATTCAGAAACTCCCCTGACCAATCCAGGGGATGCGGAACCCAAAATCAAGAAACGGGCCCTATTCCTGATACGGTCCACCAGAACCCTGAGCAGCTCAAAGAGGTTGGGGCGCCGCTGAATCTCATCGATAATGACCAGTCCGTCAAGCTCTTCCAGTGTTCTTAGAGGAGCAGACAAGCGGCGGAGGTCGACTGGATTTTCAAGGTCAAAATAGGTGGATGGCTCGCCCTCCGCTATTATTTTTGCCAGCGTGGTCTTTCCGCATTGACGAGGGCCCAGAAGGGCTGCAATAGGATGGACATTAAATGCGGCGGCGATTCGTTCTAAGGCAGCCGGACGTGAAATCATAACCCCATTATATCATTGAAATTCGGAATGTCAAGTGAGGATTTTCAAGGTCAGATAGACAGACAGCGAAAATGTTAAGTACTATTGATCCTTCAGCACTGCCAACCTCTTACGTGCATCCTCCAGCTTAGTAATCCTCGGGTCAGGGTTCTTCCAGAAATCGAGGAATTTCCATTTACACCTTAAAATTCTTCCACTCGTGTTTGACTCGCTCCATGAGCTTCTTGAAGCGGGGTTCACTGCGGATGTTTTCGAGAAAAGGATCTTGTTCGGAAAGAAGAGGATAATTTATTAGACCTCGGTTAATTGTATGTTCCAGCAACTTAAGTGCCTCTTCTTCTTCATCTATTAATGAATAATATCCAGCCGCCCACAATGGCCACTCCGGATCACTCCAAAAATACTTCTTTGCATCTGCAGTCAATGTTTGTAACGCTTTAGCTTTCTCACCTTGAAGGGCGTATTTAGAAAATTGACTTACTACACCCACTAAATCTTTTGGATTTTCCTTAACTACTTGATCAACAAATTCGAATGCTTCATCCAACTGCCCATTCCAAGAGAGAAATCTAGAGTGAAAAAATTTTGCCCATCTGTTGTCTGGATCCATTTGACACCACTTGCGTGTTGAGACGACAGCAAGATCTAGTTCTCCTTTCATAGCATAGAGCATCACAGGCGCAAAATAATTCATTGGCGTTAAAGGATCGATGTCCAAAAGCCTTTTTACATAAGGCTCAGCAAGACTTGGCTTCCCTGCGAATGCCGCTAAAAGATACCCATGAAAAAGCAAAGCATCAGGAATATTCGGATCTTGGCCCAAGGCCTTATCTAAATGCCTGATTGCATCTAAAGCACTGCCCCGGAATCTTTCAAGTCTGCCTAACAAATGATGATAATGGTGAGAATCAGGATTTAACTTCTTCACCTTCTGAATAAATTCCTCGGCCTTTTGCAGAGGATTTTCTTCCATTTTGACATGGACCTCATAGCAATATATATACGCTAATGCCATACCGGCATAAAGGTCTTCATGCTCTCCAATAATTTCCAGGCCATTTTGAAGCATTTGAAGTGCATATTCTAAGGACTCTTCTGTCCAATGAGTCATTTCTACTCTGGCCTTGGTGTAACACTCGAAAGCTCGAACATTTTCAATTGATCTTTCTGCAATCTTTTCGTCCTCCTGAGGTGTGAGCTGTAATTGCAGGGCATCCACGATAGAACGTGAAACCTTCTCCTGAATGTCAAAGACATTATCTAGGATCCCAGTGTACTTTTCTGCCCAAAGATGCACGTCGCTGGCCGCCTCTATCAATTGAGCTGTGATCCGGAGATCATTCCCCGCCTTCCGGACACTCCCCTCCAAAACATATTGGACATTAACGTCCTTTGCAATGTCTCTAACCTTCTTTTTCGTACCCTTGAATGTCATGGCAGAGCTTCTTGAAATAACTTTTAGTGTTTGGACCTTGGAAAGATCTGAGATTATTTCTTCAGTCATTCCATCACAGAAGTACTCTTGTTCGGGATCTGGGCTCAGGTTCTCAAATGGTAAGACTATTATGGATTTCTCAGCCTTTGGAAAGATGAGAGGCTGAGACTGTTTCAGATCCTGGATGAGATCATCCACATTCTGATACCTCTCGTCTGTCTTCTTCGCTAGGGCTTTATCAATCACTTTTTCTATGTGATCTGGAGTATCAAATCTAAGCAAAGAGAGGGGTGTTGGTTTATCATTGAGGATGGCGTAGATTAAAGCCTGTTCTTGAGCCTTCTGGAAAGGTCGCTCTCCTGTTAGCATCTCATAGAGAATCGCTCCTAACGACCAAATATCTGTGCGGTGGTCAACTTCCTCCCCTTTAGCTTGCTCAGGTGACATATAGGCCACCGTTCCCATGATTGTGGCTGGTTTTGTCAGATCTGCACCCCAGGATAGCTTTGCCAGCCCAAAGTCAGTGATCTTTGCCAGTCCTTTCTCTGTTAACATTATATTAGCTGGCTTGATATCCCTGTGGACAATACCTTTATCATGGGCCTCCTTGAGTCCTTCCGCAACCTGTAATGCTATGTCTTTTGCTCCTTCGACGTCCAACGGTCCATCTTTAAGCTTATCCTTCAGGCTCTGGCCCTCGATATAAGACATGGCGATAAAAGTCTGGTCATCGGGCTCCTCGACTTCATAGACTGTACAAATGTTCGGATGTTCTAACGCAGCCGCTGCCTGTGCTTCCTGAATGAATCTCTTTTTAGCCTCTTTATCCTGTGTTAGTTCAGCGGGGAGAAACTTAAGAGCCACGGTACGGTTTAGCCTGGTGTCCTTAGCTTTATAGACAACACCCATGCCGCCTTCACCGAGTTTCTCAATGATCTTGTACTTACCAGCGATGGTTTTACCTGGGGTAGCTATTGGTGTTCGTAGGGTTTTAGTGACAGAGACATCCTTTGAAGGACTGAGAGGTGCCGCACATTCCTTGCAATACTTGGAATCATCAGGATTTTTTGTATGACATTTGGGGCATTTCATGGTCAATATCTTCCCGTAACCTGGCTTGGAAAGAATATCAAGGAATAAGACAGGTGTCAATTGTCGATCGAATGGATTGGATGGAATGACAGACGAGGAGAAGGGAAGGCTTATCTGGAAACTCCCTCTTTGGATCATCTATTGTGTTTTGTCGATATTTCGATTTGATTGAACAATCTTTTCGAGTATAATACATTCGTCTCGAGTGGAAAAACAGCAGAATGGCATTGGATCTGTCCATCTTCGAGAAATCCAACATACCTAAAATATGGTTAAGACTGGGGCGGATGTGAAAATCAGTCTGGTGCATCAAGGAAAGGACGGGAATTCCGTTACCTTCAAAGTCCAAAAACTTCCTGTGACCCTGGGCAGGGAAGCAGACATCGATATTGCTTTGAGCGATAAATCTGTTTCCAGACTTCATTCAGAGATCTTCCTGAAAAAAGATAAGCTTTTTATCAAGGATCTTGACTCTCGTAATGGAACGTACGTCAATAATCAAAAAATCACATCATCTCCTCTATCTACCAATGATTTGGTACGGCTCGGTAAAACCTATGAACTCACTGTAAAGATAGGAGAGCAGGAAGCTGACATTGCTCAAGAGGAGTGGGATCTATCCACCCAACTGATTTCCCCTGAAGAACTCGAAGCCGAGGCAAAAAGGGAGAGAGAAGGTGCACTGGATGCTTCTACAGGTTCGGTGCTCGCTTTCTTCCAGAAGGCAGGCAAAATCCTTGAAGACGCCTTCAAATCTGAGGATATTGTTCGGGGCATTCTGGATCTCACTTTCCAAATCATCCCAGCTACAAGAGGATTTGTACTCCTTGTCGAACCTGAGACCGGTAAGATGGTGGTTAAAGCCCAGAAGTTCAGGGAGGGCGAAAGCAAACAGCTACAAGACGGATCACATCTGAGCACCACCATACTCGATCATGCTATCAAAAAGGGCAGAGCAGTCCTAACGCTCGATGCAGGTAGAGATGAGCGGTTTGGCACCGCAGAGAGTGTCAAAAAACAACAGATCAGGGGTGCAATTTGTGTTCCGCTAAAGGGACGAACCGAGATATTGGGTGCGATTTACGTGCACTCCGGGCTGTCCTCGCACAAATTCTCAGTCAGCGACCTGAAACTCTTAACGGCGGTAGGCGCAGAAATGGGGGTTGCCGTGGAGAACGTCAGGCTTTACGAGGATAAAATCAAATCCGAGAGGCTGGCTGCGGTTGGACAAGCTATTGCAGGTCTTGGTCATTGTATCAAGAATATCTTGAATGGTATTGAGGGAGGATCTTTTATACTGCAAAGAGGTCTTGACAAGGGAGTCGATGATTCCATTCATGAGGGATGGGAGATTCTCAAACGAAACAGCTCGAGGCTCAAGGATCTTATGCTCGATATGCTTACCTATTCCAAACCTCGAGAACCAGTCTATGCAGAAATCGATGGAAATAGCATTCCGAAAGAGGTGGTTGAACTCCTCCAGGAAAAGGCCAAGTCGAAAGGGGCGAACCTTCAATTCATACCTGATGATCAACTCGGAAAGGTAATGCTCGATGGAAAAGCCATATACAGAGGATTATTGAATCTGGTCACAAATGCACTCGATGCCTGCCCTCCGGAGGGCGGAAAGGTAGAGGTGAAGACGCACCTTCTTCCTGATCGTGAACAGTTCCAGATCCTCGTTCGGGATAATGGGCAAGGTATCAGTGAAGAGAATCTTGCAAAACTGGGGAGGGCGTTTTTCAGCACAAAGGGTGCTGAAGGGACTGGTCTTGGGCTTTCTGTTACCTACAAAGTGATCGAAGAGCACAAGGGTCACGTTCAGGTGGATTCTAAGGTCGGAACCGGTACCACATTTGCGGTGACGCTTCCCCTAAAAGGGCCCCTTTCAAGCTAGCTTGAAAGCGAGAATTTTCTCCTGTATAATGGGCACTCTAAAGGAGGTTGCATGTCTAAAACAAAGAGAGTACTTATCATAGACGATGAGCCAGATGCAAGAGCATATCTGAAGGCGATCCTAGATGAAGAAGGCTATGAAACCATAACTGCGTCTAATGGGGAAGAGGGATTGAATAAGGTGCAAGAGAATCCCCCGCATTTGATTCTACTGGACCTTTTGATGCCGAAGAAAAGCGGTATCAAGTTCCTCAACGAGATAAAGAATGACGAACAACTCAAAGAAGTTCCGATAATTGTTGTATCAGGTGCCAGACAAGTGACTGGTGTTGATATGAAACGTTACGTGGAGGAGCAGCCTTTCAAGGAAAGAAAAAAGGAAGTTATGGGAGTCGATTTCGATATTACTCCCGATGCATTTCTTGAGAAACCGGTAGATCCTTCAGATCTATTGGTTACTGTAAAGAAGCTTATCTGACGGAGATATATCAAACCCTCCTCAGGTACGATGCATTAAAAAATAATCCCCTCTTTACCTCCAGGAATCTGCTTTTTCTCCCTTAGGATACGAGGAGCGATTCGAATGATGTTCTTCAGTCTGTGCCCTTGCGCAGTTGGGCGTCGTAGTAAAGTGCGGCGGCTCCCAGGACTGCTATCTGGGGCTGGTCAGAAATTTCGATAGCGAGGCGGTCTATGGATTTTTTGTAAGGGAAGGTCTGGACGCGCTCCCACATCGTTTTTTGAAAGAAGGGGAAGGATTTGCAGATCGAACCGCCCAAGATGATGGCCTCAGGATCCAAGGCAAAAAGGATGGTCTTGATGGCTTCTCCAAGATGTGTCCCATATTCTCCAAAGATTTCCAAGGCTTTCTCATCACCTTCGTTTGCTCTTTCGTAGACCTGCAGCCCTTTTTGCCCGTACTGGTTCATGAAAAACTGTCCGCTGCAGTAGAATTCGATGAATTGGTCTTTGTAGGCTATGTGGCCGAACTCTCCGGCACCACAGTTGGGACCTGAGTAGAGCCGGCCTTCGATGATGATTCCTGTGCCCAGGCCTGTTCCCAGGGTCACGCCGACCAGGGTATTGAATTTTTGGCCCTTGCCGAAGTGTTTTTCTCCTACGGCAAAGCAGTTGGCATCGTTATTAACATAGACAGGAACGTGAAAATGATCCTCCAGAATCTCCTTCAGATGAACCTCTTTCCATGAAGGGATATTCTGAACAGCGTAAACAATTCCCTGGTCCACATCCACGACACTCGGAACGCCAATACCTATTCCTGCTACACTCTGGTCGAAGACGCTCTCGATGGCAGCCACGACTTCCTTCAGGATATGTTCCTCTTCTCCCTGAGTGGTGATATCGGCCTTAAAGTGGGTCTCGAGCTCATTACCAGTGACCCTGCCAATGCTGACTTTTGTTCCTCCCAAATCGACGCCGACGATGGTTGCACCAACCATAATTCGCTCCTTTAATTAATCGTGGCTTTCCTGAATAGCTTTCTTTTTATCACGGAACGTCACGTTCGAGATCAGTGGCTTAGCCCAGAAGCCAATGATCAGTATATACCCAAGGGATAGGTACAGAAACATCATCCCGAATCGCAGCCCAAAGAGATCCCCCAGCCAACCGATAATGAGGGGCACGATTGCTCCTCCGATAATTCCGGTGCAGAGGATGCCAGAGAATGAACCATGGTGCCTCTCCACGGAATTAAGGGCCAGAGAGAAGATGATTGACCACATCACAGAAGCAAAAAAGCCGACCAAAGGAAAAGCGATGAGTGCAATGTTCCCTGGTCCGAAGAGACCGACCGTCAGACTGACAAGTGCCGCACTCGTAAACCAGGTCAATACCTTTCTGCTGTCAAAAATTTTCAGCATCAGCAGTCCGAGGAGACAGCCTGCGGTCAGCAGTCCCCAGAAATAGGAGACCGTATCCGCACCCACTGTCTGCGGGTCGAATCCGTGATAGGTGGCTAAGAATTTGGATATCCAGTTCGCCACCCCCTGTTCTGAGCCGACATAGGCAAAAATTCCCAGGAAGTAAAGAACAACGATCTTGTTTTTGAAGAGCTGAAGATATGTTTCTCTGGCGCCAATCCGCTCATCTTCCTTGAGATCGACTTTCGGGATCCTCACCGCTGCGATGAGCAGAACCATGACCAGCGTGATAACGACAAAGACCCAATAGAGAGAAATCCAGGGCAGATCCTCAGGGACGACCTGTGCCAGAGATCTTATCAAAAAATTTTCCTGGCCAGAAACATCCTTGAGGTTGGTGACGAGATAGGTATAGACCTGAGGGCTCAAGAAGGATGCCAATCCGAAGATCAGCTGGGCTAGAACCGAGTTGAAGGCAAAATGCTCCTCTCCTCCAGCAACGCGCAGGAGGGGATTAATAGCAACCTGGAGCATAGCCATACCGAGTCCTATGAGAAACAGGGATACCAGGGCAAAGGAAAAACTGGACAGGGAAGCGAACATGAGCGCTCCCAAAAAGGCGATGATGAAAGCGACGAGTATGACACGCTTTTCCTTGTATTTTTCAACCAGAACTCCGGCCGGGATAGACATCACTCCGTAGGCAATGAAAAAGGAGAAGGGAAGAAATCCTGCCAGGGTCAAGCTGAGAGTGAAGCTGTCGATGATATCCGGGATCAAAGGTCCCAGGATGTTGGTCAGGAATGAAATAACAAAAAAGATCAGAAAGATCAGACCCACGATGAAGGCGTTTCTCTTCACGGTTCAAATTCTCCTTTTATTAGATCTGTGCCAGACCTCACAAATTATATCAGGTTCCTGTGAAGAACTTAATCGCTTTTTACATTCCATCCGCTCAGACGGAAAGCAGGTGTTTCCCCCTTCAGGTCCTCCTTTAAAAAACGAGCCCGGATCTCTCTTGTCTCTCCTGGAAGGAGGGAAATGAAGTTGTCATCCCAGAATATGGGAAGAACAGAATGCCCGCTTTCTGCACGGTAGACATTCAAATCGATGAAGAAAGCGATCATTTCGGATGGATTTTGAAGTGTGACTCGGATTTCCATCTCTTCACCGAGCTCTTCGAACTGATGGGCAGCCTCGATCTGCACTTCAAGCAAATCCTTCAAGCCTGTAAAGTCAGCAAATGCCTTATTCGGCGTATAAAACCATGTGGAACTGTTCTCGTCCAGAATGTCTTCTTTGGTGGATAACCAGTAGAGGTTGCTGCCGAGAAGATTGCCGGATGCGTCCTTTAGCTTGAGATCCAAGAAGTAGACAGTACTCAGACCTTCCATGCTCGGGGTTTCGAGGATTTTTGTCGAACTGTATTCGCCCACATTGACAGGGATATCCTGTTTGAAGACGCGTTTGGAGCTGATGTTATAGACTCCAATTTCTGCGGTTAGATCGGAATAAGTACGGTGTGTATCGTTGACGATATAGATGTCTTTATCCCCGTAGTTGTAGACGATGTTGAGAGGCTCACAAGCAGTCTTGGTGCCGTAGAAAGCACCATTGGGCATCAGATAGTAGTCATGAAGCTGCCAGAACATCGCAGGCCAGGCAGAATTATACATCCACTGGATGATTCCAGAGGTGCTGGGCTTGTTGACTCCGAAGGATTCGAACATAGCTCGGATGGCCTCGTAGTTTGCCACCTGGGCTACATGGACAAATTCTTCCACTCTTTCAGGTGCACCGTAGCGGTTTTCGAGGGCGAGCATGTATCGGTCCAGGGTGTTGAATTCGTTCCTGGCGCAGTGGAAATCCCAATAGTCGTCGATGGGCCAGAGGTGATCTTCGGGGATCATCTTTTCGATGCTTTCCAGAGGGGGCGGCTGGGGACCAGGGCCGGTTTCTGTGTTGAACCCGTAGGCGCCTCCACGTGTTTTATCCACATACCAGTAGTTGGGGGTTACGTAGTCATAAGGGCCGTTCATTTTGACTGCAGTGGGTCCGCTGACCTCGCTTTCTAAAGACCCGCAGGCGGAAAGAGTGGGACGGGTTGGGTCAATTTTATCCAGATAAGACATGTATTTTTTTTCGAGCTCAGGGCGAGGGAGCTTATCACTCCCCAGGACCCAGACGAATATGCTCGGATGGTTGCGCAGCCACAGCACCTGATCGTGTAAGGAGCGGGCGACGAGATCCATCTCTTCCGGCGTTTTGACTCCTCCGAATTGATCCACTGGCTTGCCGGCATAGTCCTCCCATTCCCAGTGACAGCTCCATCCAGCCAGCAAAAGAATGCCGTACTGATCGGCAAAATCGTAGAGTGTCTGACTGCTTCCCCAAAATCCCTCCAGTCGAAGTGCATTCAGGTTCATGTGCTTGGCATATTTGACCTGAGCTTCGATCTTTTTTGGCTCCTCCACCAGGAACAGATCATCCACCCATCCGCCTCCGCGAATAAGCACCTTTTTTCCGTTTATTGTGTAGCCTCGGTGACCCTCCTCATTGATGTAATCAGAGACCTCCCTGATACCAAAGAGGACTTCGTCACGATCGGAGGCGGCTCCATCCACGGTTGCGGTCAATTTAAGAGTATACAGGTTGGGTTCCCCCAAATGATTCGGCCACCATAGGCGGGGAGAACGGAAGGACAGGAGCTCATACTCATTGGGTTGAAATACAATTTCCCTGGTTTCGTGAGGCTCGAGCGTAAAGGATTGGTCGAACTCGATCTCTTCGATCTCTCCCTTTAGAATTCCCGAAACTTTCTTCTCTGTGTGGTTGGCGAGTGCAGCCGTAATGGTGAGTCTGGCCTCATCCAGGGTATCCAAGTTGAGCTTTGTCTGAACAAAAGGACTGTTGACGGATACGGGACCTGTCAGACACAGTTTGACCTCCCTCCAGATTCCCATGCTTTCGTCTGGAGGCCTGGGATTCCAGTCCACGAATCCGATGGTGAAATTTCCTGGTTCAGGCGGCAGGACTTCAACAGCCAGTGTGTTCGTGCCTGGAAGAAGCGAGGATGTTATGTCGATGTCGAACATTCGAAAAGCCCCATGGATTTCGTCTGTCGATGCGATCTTTTTTCCGTTGAGCCAGATGTTCGCGCTGTAATTGATCCCCTCGAAAAGGAGGCGTGCATTTGTGTGTGCCATTTGTTCATTCACGATAAACTCTTTGCGGTACCACCAGGCTTTTTTGAACTGTTCTGTGGGGATGCTTTCTAGGTTCTTTCCAAAAAAAGGATCTTTGTACACACCATTTTTCACCAGCACTGCCAGGACAGTACTGGGGACGGCAGTGGGATACCAGCCTTCGAGGTCCAGACCGGCCTTCGATAGGACCTCCCCTCCGATGGACAGGTCAGCAGAGGACCGGATATGCCATCCCTCATCGAGCAGAATCTCATGCTGAGAGATCTCAGAGACTTTTCGACAGGAGAGAGTGGCCAAACTGATGAGAACCGTTAAAGAGACGTACAGAGAGTTTCGTATGTTTTTTTTAATGTTCATTGTCCATTCCCTCCTTCCCAACCTTTATGCTGCGAAATAGTTCAACTACAGAATTCAGGTAGTCATGCAAATTTTTTAGGCCCTAGATACTTTTTGCGAACTCCGCAGTGCAAGCCTATCACATGCCAGAAGAAAGAGTCAACAGAGGATCTTCCCTGGCTAGCATTTCTAGAACCTTAATATAGCAGCAGTCAGGCAAGCTAATTCGTCAGCCCGCGGATTTTCCCCAGCGATGAAAATCCGCTTATTCCTCGGCTCGCTCTCCTCTTCGAGGAACCGTGCCCGCTCGCCTCCGGATGGCTTCCTAATCAGCTTGCCTGACTGCTGCTAAAACTGTCATGGCTTGATGATGGCCTTGATGACGCCGTCGCGGTAGTGTTCGACCAGTTCGAAGGCTTCCTGGGTTTCTTCCAGGTTGAATATATGGGTGACCATAAAGTCCACATCCGCTTTTAATTTTTTAATCAGTTCTACTGCGGCAGGGATACAGCCTCTCTGACGTCGCACATTCTGGATGCTGATTTCTTTACGCCTGAGTTTGTGAACATTGAAAGAGATGAGATCGAACTCTGGGATTCCGACGATCAAGAGTTTGCCCCCTGGCCTTAGAAGTTCCACGCCCTGGTCGAGAGCGTCCTGATCCCCGCAGCATTCAAATACAGCGTCGAGTCCTCGAGATTCTAGGGTTCCGATTTCCTTGACGATATCCGAACGGTATGGATTGCCTGTCCAAATGGCTCCAGCCTTTTGAGCCGCTTCGAGCCTTTCGTCTATCCTGTCGGTCATGTAGATGGCGTGGATTCCATTATCCCTGGCTGCCAACGCAGCGCTCAAACCGATGGATCCTGACCCAAGGATGGCTGCTGTTGCGGCCTTGAAATCACCTAATAAACGCATCGAGTAGATGCCGATAGAGAGAGGTTCGGCCAGAATGCTCCTTTCTATTTTCGTATCTGGTTCGAGAGGAAAACAATTGGATTCAGGCATTCTGATAAATTCAGCGAGACAGCCCTCCAACTGTCCAGGACAGCCCATAAAACGCAGGCTGCGGCAGGTGTTGGATCGGCCTCGGAGGCACTGGCCACATTCTCCGCAGGTTATGGCCGGATCGATGACCACGCGATCGCCCGGTTCGATCCCCTTCACTTTGCTGCCGACCTCCTCGACTTCAGCCACACATTCATGCCCTATGATAAAAGGATACTGGACAACATCGCTTCCGATCCTTCCGGTAGAGTAATACTGGATATCAGAACCGCACAGGCCCACAGCTCTGACACGAAGCAATACATCCGTCCCGCTTTCGATTCGGGGGACAGGGACTTCCATTACCTCGAGTTTGCGTATCCCTGTCAAGAATGCTGCTTTCATATGGACTTCAATTCCTCATTTAAAAGGATTTTCACTTTCGTAAGGCAGGCCACGGGGCAGGTTGAAACCAATATCGTCGACGCCGAGTAATCTTGTCGCAGCGAACAAGGCCTTACCCGCGTGTTTGAAGGCCACCGCTGTGTGGTGGGGAAACCTCTTCTCGATCAAAACATGCCTGTAGAATCGTCCCATCTCCTTTATGCCGATGACTCCGATGCTTCCGAATGAGCGGGGATCGATGTCCAGAACTTCTCCTTCTGCGATATAGGCCCGGAGTGTCGTATCCGCTGTAGACTGCAGACGGAAGATCGTGATTTCGCCCGGGCGTATGCGGCCCTCCAACGTCCCGCGAGTGATATCCGGTTTTTCGCCCGCCTCTAAAAGACGATTCATGATGAGCTGGAATTTCATCGCACCATCCAGGAGACAGGATGCCGCGGTGTTTCCACAATGAAAGCCCATGAAGAGGTCGCTAGGTTTATATTCTCCAACTCTATCCTTGGCTTCCTCGTACATATCTCGAGGAACCGTGTTGTTGATGTCCAGAAGGGTTGCGGGGAGTTCGGTCGCACAGGCAGCCATGTATTCGCTCAGCACTCCGTAGATATCCACTTCACAGGATACCGGGATGCCCTTCGAAGCCAGGCGGGAATTCACATAGCAGGGCACGAACCCAAAGTAGCTCTCGAAGGCCGGCCAGCACTTGTTGGCAAACACGCCGAATTTAGAGGCCCCGAGATGCTCATCCCTGAATTTGGTCAGGGCTACCTCGAACTGGGCCAGCTTCTCGAGCAGGTCAGGATAGGCATTGCCCGCTCCAAGTTCCTTAGCCATGTCTTCGGCGACCGTCTTTATGACCGGATCTTCCTTTGCTTGGAGGAAGATGTCATACAGGTCCAACTCGCTGTTTTCCATGATCTCCACACCCAGGTCAAACAGGGGCTTGATCGGAGCATTGCAGGCCAAAAAATCTTGAGGTCTCGGTCCGAAAGAAAAAATCTTCAGGCTTTTTAAGCTGGTGATGATTCGGGCAATCGGAATAAACTCAAGAATCATATCTGCCACTTCAACGGCTGTGCCCGAAGGGTACTCGGGGATGTAGGGACGGAGCTGCCTCAACCCTACGTTATAAGAGGTGTTCAGCATCCCACAGAATGCATCCCCCCTTCCATGGATCAGATTGTCTTTGGTTTCTTCTGCTGCAGCCGCAAACATCGCGGGTCCTTCGAACTTCTGTGCCAGCAGAGTTGTGGGACCTTCTGGTCCGAAATTTCCCAGATAGATGACGAGGGCATTTACGTTCTGCTCTTCGATCTCCTTCAGGGCTTTTAACACGTCTTTCTCGTTTTCGACGACGGTTTTAATCTCAGCGAGAGAGATTTTCTTCTTCCTGCACTCCTCCACGACCTTCATCCTTCTGTTCTTCGATAACTCTACCGGAAAACAGTCGCGGCTCACGGCAGCGATTCCCAGATTGACATCGGACCAGTTTTTCATTTTTTCCCCTCCTTGTTTTTCTGGCCGTAGTAGGCATCGGGTCCGTGCTTTCGTCTGAAATGCTTGTTCAGGAGACAATCGGGGATCGCCTCGCATCGGGAATTGAGTGCCAGCGTTCCCCAGGCTGTCTTTGCGATGTGCTCGAGCAGCAGGCTGTTCAGGACCGATTCGTCGGGAGATCCCCCCCATGTGAATGCTCCATGACCGACGACCAAAACTCCCGGCATCTCCCTGGGATCGAGGTCAGAAAAGCGCTCCACAACGACCCTGCCCGTATTCTTCTCGTAGTTTTCCTCGATCTCACCCTCTGTGATCATCCGAGTGATGGGGATGGTTCCATGGAAGTGGTCGGCATGGGTGGTCCCCAAGCAGGGGATTTCCCTGTTCGCCTGGGCAAACATGGTCGCATATTCGCTGTGCGTATGAGTGATGCCGGCGATTTCCTTAAAAGCCTTATAGATCTCGATGTGGGAGGGGGTGTCCGAGGATGGACTGAGACGGCCTTCCACAGTTTTTCCTTCTAGGTCAACCACAACCATGTCATCCGGCATCAGTTCTCCGTAGGCCATCCCGCTCGGCTTTATGACCACCAGTTCCTGGCTTCGATCGATCCCGCTGACATTTCCGAAGGTGTAGGTAACAAGATTGTACTTGACCAAATCCAGATTGGCCTTCCAAACGTGTTCCTTGAGTTCTAAAAGCATCAATCCCCCCTGGTTTGTTTTTCCCGGATTTTGAGTAGATCTTTCATGACGTTGTAAAGCTGCCCTGTCCAGCCGTCTCTTCCAAAGGCGTCGTGTAACTGGCTGTAGAGCAAATAAAGGTCTTGATAGACGTCGTGATATTCGAGGTTGGGTTTGTACGTTGTCTCTTTTATACCGCACATGGCTGCCTGGGCCTCCGGAAATGTTTCGTATCCCCCTGCTTTCTCTCCCGCAACCACAGCCCCGGCAATAGCTGATCCTAGGGCACAAGTCTGGGAAGATCGCGCAATCTTCATCTCTCGTCCCATGACATCTGCATAAATCTGCATGATCAACGGATTTTTTTCCGCAATCCCTCCACAGTTTATGACCTCGGAGATCCTTACTCCATATTCTTCATACCTATTGATGATGGTCAGGGCGCCGAAGGCGGTCGCCTCAATCAGCGAGCGGTAGATCTCCTCTGGCCTTGTGTGGAGCGTCTGTCCCAGCAGGAGTCCGGTCAATCGTTGGTCGACGAGAATGGTTCGGTTGCCGTTGTTCCAATCCAGAGCGAGGAGTCCCGATTGTCCTGGCTTTAATTTTGCTGCAGCCAGACTCAGGACCTCATGGGATCCCTTATCCATTCCTCCTGGCTGAATGGTATTGACGAACCAATTGAAGATATCGCCCACAGCGGATTGTCCGGCTTCGAGCCCGTAGAAATCCGGGAGGACAGAACCATCCACGATGCCGCACACTCCCGGGATGTCGGCCAGCGGCTCGTCACTGGGCCAAACGGCTACATCGCAGGTGCTGGTTCCGATGATCTTGACGAGCTTACCTGGAGCCACTCCAGAACCGACAGCTCCGAGGTGGGCATCGAATGCGCCGACTGCAACTGGAAGGTCCGGTGGAAGCCCCAGTTTTTCTGCCCAGTCTCTGCTTAAAGTTCCTGCCTTGTTATCCGAAGTTATGGATTTCTCATAGAGCCTGTCTCGAAGCTCACCGAGTTTAGGATCGAGCTGGATGAGAAATTCTTTAGCTGGGAGCCCACTCCATTCGTTGCTGTACATGGCTTTGTGACCGGCTGCACATCGGCTGCGCTTGAGAAGTTCGGGCTTTGATGTTTCGGTAAGGACGCCAGGTATGTAATCACAGCATTCCACCCAACTGTAGGCCGCATCGAAGACTTTGGGGTCGGTTCGCAGACAGTGGAAGATCTTGCTGAAAAACCATTCCGAAGAATAGGTGCCGCCGCACTTGGCCAGATACTCAGGGTGTTCTCTAGCAGCGAGTTCCGTAATCATGGCCGATTCCTCTGTGCTGGTATGATCCTTCCAGAGCCAGGCGCAAGCGTTAGGATTGTCTTTGAATTCGTCCTTGAAACAGAGGGGAATTCCATCCTGGTCGACCGGCAAGGGCGTAGATCCGGTCGTATCGACACCGATGCCGATGATCCGGCTGGATTCGAAGTCTCTCTCTTCCTTTTTTGCTGCTGGGGTCATTTCTCTAATAGATACCTCCAGGCCTTTCAGGTAATCCTGAGGGTGCTGCCGGGCAAGATGAGGGTTAGCCGGATCCAGGATAATTCCCTCCTGGCCTCCCTCATATTCATAGATCGATGTGGCAATCTCTTCCCCGTTCGACACATCGACAAGCAGGGCTCTTACAGAATTGGTCCCGAAGTCCAAACCTAAAGCAAATTTTCTCATCTTCCTTCTCTTTATTGGCTTATATCAATACATTAAGAAATGGTTCATTTTATATTATTTGGCAATGATCAAGGGGGAAAAATAGATCATCACCAGAGCAATTATGACTAGAACGACCAGAGACAATACCACATCCCTAGTATTCCAGCTTACCCGAGATGCTTTTTTGTCTTCGGCCACAGTCGTGCTGTAGGTCAATCCCTGGATTTTTTCATAAGAGGGCTCTCTGGTTAGGATGCTGATGACCACCATTATTCCGATACAGGCAACAAACAGATAGAAACAAAAATACAAAAAATTGACATCGGCGAATTTGTACAGGATTCCTCCCAAATGCTCTTTGTTCAGTTCGGCGACCAACCGAATCATTCCGATGCCGAACCCGCCGATCAGGGTGGTGATCGCACCCTTGGCGTTGATCCTTTTCCAGAAGATCCCCAGCAAGAACACTGCCGTAATCGGAGGGGCAATGTAGGATTGGACGCTTTGCAGATAGTGGTACAGCTCTCCGGAGATGTATTTCATGAAGGGTATCCACAAGATTCCTGAAACGACCACCACACCGGTCGCGATTCGTCCGACTCTGACCAGTTTATTTTCCGAAGTGTCAGGTCTGATCTTCTTGTATATGTCCATGGTGAAAAGTGTCGAACAGGAATTGAAGACAGCTGCCAGGGAGCTCATCAGGGCTGCCAAAAGGCCGCCCACCACAAGCCCTCTCAGTCCAACGGGCAAAAGGGCCTTGACCAGAGCAGGGAACGCCTGGTCAGAGGCGCCGAGTTGCAGCTGTCCGGTTTTGACCAGGGCATAGGCGGTTATCCCGGGAATAAAGAAGATGAAGAACGGGAAAAGCTTCAGGTAGGCGGCGAAGATAGAGCCGCGCCTTCCATGCGTTTCTCCTTTTGCTGCTAAGACCCTCTGGATGATGCACTGGTCGGTGCACCAGTACCAGATGCCGACAATGGGTGGAGCCAAGAGCATCCCTAGCCAGGGAAATTCGGGATGGTCCAGGGGCAAAAACAGGTTGAAATGATCGCCTCCGGCGATGGAGACCAGGTTGTCCCAGCCTCCGATTTTTATCAATCCCACGATGGTGACCGTGATGGATCCGAGAAGAAGGACTATGGCTTGCAGGCTTTCGGTGTAAACTACTGCTTTTAACCCGCCTAGTATAGTATAGATTCCGGTCAGGATGACTGTGATCAGAGCTCCTGTCCAAAATTCCACGCCCATCAGTGTTTGGAAGACCACAGCTCCTGCGTAGACGGTGACAGAAACTTTGGTCAGGACATAGGCGATGAGGGATATGATGGAGAGGAACCAGCGTGCCGACGGCGAATAGCGCATCTCCAGAAATTCCGGCATGGTAAAGACTTTGCTCCGCATGTAGAACGGAACAAACACCCAACCCATGAGCAGGATACACCAGGCATGAAGTTCGTAGTGTCCCATGGCTACGCCTGTTTTGGCAGCCGTCCCTGCGAGTCCGACAATGTGTTCGGATCCGATGTTGGAGGCAAAGATCGCTGCACCGATCACGAACCAGCCTACATGCCGGCCTGCCAAAAAATATTCAGTTGTAGTGGCCTGCTTCTGACGGATGACCCACCAGGCAATTCCAAAAATCACGCAAAAATACAAGATGATGACGACCCAGTCTAAAGATTGAAGTCCCTCCATGGATGTTCGCCTCTCTTTAAAATTTTAAACTGATTATATTTACTATCACCACATGCCAGATGTCAACAACCATGGAATCATTGACCGGGCTGTTGGGGCTGTGATATATAAAAGTTAGGGGAAATAATGAAAAATTCAAAACCACGTTTAATAGTTCTATTTCTTATTGCCGCTTTCGGAATAACGGCATGTCAAACAGAACAGGAAGAGGGGAAGATTACAGAAACGGCTTTCTTTACTTATAAAGTCGAGCCTGTTATAGAGATCAAGGCAAAACCTTTCGACCTGAAGCAGGTTCGGTTGTTGGACGGTCCCTTCAAGGAGGCAATGGAGAGGGATGCTGAGTATTTGAGAGGACTGGAGCCTGACCGACTGCTTCATAATTTTCGAGTCAATGCGGGAATTCCTTCTTCAGCAGAACCTCTGGGGGGATGGGAGAAGCCGGATGTGGAGCTTCGTGGCCATACTGTGGGACATTTTCTTTCTGCCTGTGCGTTGATGTATGCCAGCACTGGCAATGAAGAGCTCAAAGCCAAAGCAGATAGGATGGTTGCAGAGCTGGAAAGATGTCAGGATGCGCTGGGGCCGAACGGGTATCTCAGCGCATTTCCCGAAGAGTTCATCGACAGGGTGGAGGCGACCGAAAGGGTCTGGGCGCCATATTACACCCTGCATAAAATATTGGCCGGCCTTCTCGATATGTACATCCACTGCGGCAACACACAGGCTCTTGACGTTGCAGAGAGAATGGCCGGATGGGTGAAGATGCGCACAGACCGACTGGATGAGGAACACATGCAGCGCATGCTCGATAGGACAGAGCAAGGCGGGATGAACGATGTGTTGAGCAATCTGTATGCGGCCACCGGGAAGACGGAATATCTTGAGCTTGCTAGACGCTTCGACCAAAAAAGTTACACCGATCCTCTCTCCCACTACCGGGATGAACTCAAAGGACTCCATGTCAACTCCTTTATCCCCAACATGATCGGCACAGCCCGCGAGTATGAATTGACCGGTGGTCCTGCACTCCGCCGTATCGCCACGTTTTTTTGGGATCAGGTTACCAGTGCCAGATCCTATGCCACAGGCGGAACCAGCAATGACGAGGCCTGGAGAACCGAGCCTTATAAAATGGCAAGCGAGTTGGGGCCCGACAGCCACGAGAGCTGCTGCACCTACAACATGCTCAAACTCACTCGTCATCTCTTTGGCTGGAGCGCTGATCCCCATTATGCCGATTATTACGAACGCGCTCTGTTCAACGGCATCCTGCCTACCCAGAATCCTGAGGATGGCATGATGATGTACTATGTACCGATGGCTTCGGGTTTATTCAAGACCTTCATGACCCCACGGCGTTCCTTCTGGTGCTGTACAGGAACAGGGATGGAAAATCATGCCAAATACGGAGACAGCATCTATTTCCACGATGATGAACGCCTGTATGTGAATCTTTTCATAGCCTCGGAACTCACATGGGGAGAAAGGGGTGTTTGGATTCGGCAGGTAACGAATTTTCCCGAACAAGAGAAAACGTTTCTGGTCATTAACGTCAACAGACCTGTCGAGTTAACCATTCATATTCGCATCCCTTACTGGGTCGGTAAAGAGGGATATGTGGAAATCAATGGGCTGAAACTGGAGACATTTTCGAGTCCGGGCAGCTTCCTGGCGCTGAAGAGAAAGTGGAAGAACGGAGACCGGATAGACGTATTTCTTCCGATGAAACTTCATCTTCATCCCATGCCTGACGATCCGAACCTTGCTGCGATCATGTATGGACCTCTTGTTCTGGCCGGTCAGTTGGGAAAGGTTGAGCTTCCCCGAGAAGAGATCTATGGGAAATACGGCCCTACTGTCGAGCCTGTCGCTGTTCCCTCATTTTCGCCTGCTTCGGATGAGCTTGACTCTTGGATCAGACCAGTGGATGGAGAACCATTGACCTTTCGTACGGAAGGAGCAGGACAACCGGAAGATGTGACCCTTGTTCCTTTTTATAGACTCTTCGGCCAGCGCTACGCAGTCTACTGGAATATCAGACTTGCTAATCAGTAGAGTTTCTTTTCTTTAAGAACCTGGATGATGCTTGGTTGTTTCATCAGGGCTTCGATTTCCTCTATTTCTCTCGGCATGCCGGCAGTAAAGTTTTCACATCCGTCTTCTGTGATCAGAACAGTGTCCTCCACTCTTACACCCAGATTTTCTTCGGCGAACACAGCAAGGATATCGCAGGCAAAGACCATTCCCGGTTTCAGCGCTCCTCTTGGGCCGCCTCCCACATCATGGACAGCCATTCCCACATAATGGCTGCAACCTCCGCCGCGGCGGATCATGATTTTGAAAACATCTTTGGAAAGGTCATAACCCTTCTTTTTTAGAAGGTCTTTGACTTTTTCATTGACCTCCTCACAGGTGATGCCAGGTCTATAAAAGGACATACACGCCTTTTCCACCTCGTTACAGGCCTCATAGATCTCCCGCTGTCGTGGTGTGAATCTGCCGTTCGCCGGATAAGAGGCAGAGATGTCTACATCGTAATAACCAACGTCGGGACCGGCATCGACAACAAGAAAATCTCCATCCTGAAGCAGCCTGTCATGCTTGTAATAATGAAGATAAGGGTGGTTTTCCTCGCTGCTGATGATGATGTTATAAGCCAGATCTAGGACTCCCTCTTTCTTGCAGATGTATTCAAATAAAGCGGCCAGTTCATATTCGTAGACACCAGGCCTTGTGGCTTTCATCATTTCGATATGCGCCTTGACACCTATTTGGCCAGCTTTGCGCATCAGATCAATTTCTGCAGGGGATTTGATCATACGCAGCTCTTCGATCATCGATGAGCAGTCTTTTATCAAGACATGTGGAAATTTTTCCCTAAGCAGTCTGATAAATTGCTGCTCTCGGGTGAGTCGTCCATCCCAAATGTTGAAAAGGATGTTTCTCTGTAGAGTCCTCAATTTCTCGTTGGTGCATTCCCGCATGAGTTCTTCAGGCTTGAATGAGGTGTAAAGGGTGTCGACCTGAGAAGTCATCCGTGAAAGGTAGGAAGTGAACTGTTCAACAGGATAGTATTTTTCGATCCCAGTGTGATCCACTGGATTTCTCACCAAATCGATGCTGATGTTTTCACCTCGGGCCTCTCTCTCCGAGATGGTGAAGAACAAAACACTCTCTTTGTTTTTGCCGTTTATGATGAGTATAGAATGGGGGATCTCAACCCCAGCAAAATACATGAAATCATTGTTTTGAAAATAAGGGTTGTATCCAATGATGTCTTGTGCGCCCAGAATGATGGCCGCACCATCGGGCATCATCTCCATCAGTCTGGCTCGTCGGGACGCATATTCCGATTTTTTAAAGATGAGACCAGCATAAAGCCCGGATGACAGGCTCAAAAATAGGAAAAAAAGCAAAAAATATTTTGATGGCGAAAATCTCATACGTACCTCCTTTGTGAAAATTGACAATTATTCGGCCACCAGTGAAGGTAGGCCTTGGAGTGATCGTTGGAGTCGGTCGGTTCCCACTGGTCATTAAGAGCCATGCCGCTTTTACCGCCTGAAACACTTACTGTGATGGTGGATGCTGCAGTGGGGCGGGAGAGAACCACGATTTGGATTCATCCCTCGGAATCCAGACAGCCATCTCTCCCTTTCCTCTGTGAGCCCAGGCATAATAGGGAATGGCCGTAAAATCCTGTTCAGTTTTTATTGCCGTTTTGCCATCCTCGGCATACTTGAAAGCTGTTACCTTTCCACTGAGCACGAGGACACCATTGAAAAGATCCTCTCGCTTTTCTGGCCTGAGTTGTACTGTGTCATCCAGAACCAGGTTGCTCACAAATCCATTATTGTCCACCCATTCGGCACAGTACACTATGGGACCGCGCTCTAACGCCACCTTTCCGGTATTCTCCTCGACGTTTTTATGGCTCAGCACGCGACGGATAGAAAGAGGCAGGTTGATGTCGACCGTATCTCCCTCCACCCATTTCCGGTTGATCCGGGCAAATCCCCTCTCGAGGATGTAATCATAGGGTTCACCGTTTACATGAATCACTGCCTTTTGATCAGAAGAATCCATGTAGCGATAAAGATCGGATGGCACAGGCTGATTCCTTGCCCAACCCGGAATCCGGATGGCGAGGGTAAAGCTCTTGGATTTCTCAGGGTCGACTGTGATTTTGACCGATCCATCCCAGGGATAGGCAGTTTCCTGCTTTATCTCTACAATTTGGCTGTCCGTCTGGATCTTTGCTTCGTTGTGAAGGAAGAGATTGACGAAAAGGTCATCGCCCTGTGTGGCATAAACATACCCGGGCACCGAGGGAACGAAGCGAGTGACATTGGATGGACAGCAGGCGCAGGTGAACCAGGGGCTGCGTTCGTGCTGGCCGTGGCTCTCGAGCGGATTGGGGTAAAAGAACAGATCTCCGGTCAGGGCGATGCCCGAAATGATGCCGTTGTAGAGAACGCGTTCCAACACATCGAGATACTTGGCATCCCCTGAGAGCAGGAACATACGGTGATTCCAGAAAGCATGAGCGATCGCTGCGCAGGTCTCGCAGTAGGCCGAAGCATTAGGCAGTTCGTAATCTTCCCCGAAGGACTCGCCGCCGCTTTGCGAACCGATACCTCCTGTCAGGTACATTTTCCTGGAAACCACATTGTTCCACAGAGTCTCGAGCGCTTTTCTATAGGCCTTATCCTCTGTCAGCGCAGCTACATCTGCCATGCCCGAGTACATGTAAGCAGCCCGGACTGCATGACCGACCGGCTCGGTCTGTTCTGTAACCGGCGCATGGTCCTGGGAGTATTCTCCATAAAGCTTCCTCTCATGAGGATGGCCGCGTTCGTCCAGGAAGAACTTGGCAAGATCGAGATACTTCCTCGCACCAGTCACTCTGTACAGTTTGACCAGCCCGATTTCGATCTCCTGATGGCCGGGGACTCCGATCTTTTTCCCGGGGCCGAAAACGCTTTCGATGAGGTCGGCATTTTTTATCGCTATATCCAGAAATGTTCGTTTTCCTGTCGCCTGAAAATGGGCCACCGCAGCCTCATACATGTGACCCACATTGTAGAGTTCATGACCTAAATACATATTATCCCAGCGTTCTTTGGTATCCACCCATCGGACCTTCGGCGGCTCAGGAAAAATCGTCCTGGCCGTGTAAAGATACCCGTCATATTCCTGAGCAGCACCGATCTTGGCAATCAACTCGTCCAGATATTTCTCGAGTTCTGGGTCTGGATGGACTTTGAGCGAATAAGAAGCGCCCTCGATGATTTTGTAGACATCGGAGTCATCGAAGGGATAGGCGCTGCAGAATCCGCCTTCCTCCGTTCCCCCAGCGATCTCGAAATTCTTGATCCGTCCGGTCTCCTCACTCTGCTCGAAGGCATAGGGTATGGTCACTTTGCGGTTGGTCTCCATTCGGGGAAGCCAGAAATCATCGCTGAACTGAACCTCGGTGAAGGGCACTGGCTTGACAGGATAATCGCTCTGGGCCTTCTCTGTGCACATCGTGCATGAAGAAATGATGGTGAACGTCATGAAAATGATGGCGAGAGATTGTTTTTTCATCCTATTCCATCCCTCCAAATCATATGTGCATCTATTCTATCATCAAATGGACGTGCGTTCCATGTTTAGCAAAACAGCACATGTTGAGAGGAAGCATTTCCAAAACCGAGATCAAGATTAGAGCAATGGGGGATGTTATCGCTCCAGTCGGATTTTATACGCCATTCCTTCATCAACCTTGTCGGCGGTTCCGTAACTCGCCCGTTTAATCTGCCTCTGTATAATTATATGTGTTAATCAATTTCCTCTCATAAAAATCTCGACAGGCTCAATACATACTCACCGTCCGACTTCGTCGGATTCCCTCCAAGGTTAACTCAGGAAGGCTAAATCCTCCGATGTCGCTCAAACTATCCCCCATTGCTCTCCTTTGTTTCTTTTTCTTAAGCCATCACGGTTTTGGAAATGCCTACCTGTTGAGATTTTTTTTTGTTTCATATATGTTTTAGAGTAACTGATCGAAAGCTTCGTAAAGTGAAAGGTATCCTTGGATTTTCGGGATTATTCAGAGGGAGAAAGGAGCACAAATGAATAAGAAATTTTGCTCAATCTGTATGATATGGATTTTGCTATGTGCATTGTCCATGATTTTCTCTTGTAAAAAGAAAACCGCCGCCACGGAGGAGGGGGAACAAATGGAAACAAAGGCACAAATGGAGGTCCAGAAGCAAGAATGTGGCCAGTTACCCGATGGACAGAATGTGGACCTGTATGTTCTGATGAATGCGTCTGGTTTAAGGGCGAGGGTCATGACCTATGGTGCGACGCTGGTTTCGCTCGAAGTCCCTGGCCGGGACGGCAATTTTGCAGATATTACGCTCGGCTGTGATTCTCTGGAGGGCTATCTCTTGGCCTCCCCCTATTTTGGATCCATAGTCGGACGGTATGCCAACCGGATCGCCAAAGGGAAATTTACGCTAGACGGTGTTGAATACACTTTAGCTCAGAATAACGGAGAGAATCACCTTCACGGGGGAATCCAGGGATTCGACAAGGTCATTTGGGATGCCGAGCCCGTCAAGGTGGAAGAAGCAAGAGGAGTCAAGTTTGTCTATCTCAGCAAAGATGGAGAGGAAGGGTATCCGGGGAACTTAACGTGTACAGTTACCTATCTGTTGACTGACAACGATGAACTCAGAATCAGCTATGAGGCAGAAACGGACAAAGCCACACCTGTCAATCTCACCCACCACAGCTATTTCAATCTCGCTGGCCAGGGAAATGGAGACGTTCTCGATCATGAGCTGACGCTGAATGCGGACAAATACACTCCAGTCGACGAGGGACTCATTCCAACAGGTGAAATCCGAAGCGTTACGGATTCCCCGATGGATTTTACGACACCCCACACCATAGGGGAACGCATTGATCAGGTGGAAGGAGGCTACGACCACAACTTTGTCCTCAGAGGAGGCGGGGGAACTTTGATCCTTGCGGCAAGAGTCTATGAGCCGGAGAGTGGCAGGGTCATGGAGATCCGTACCACAGAGCCGGGCATCCAGTTCTACTCCGGGAATTTTCTGGACGGTTCAATCACAGGCAAGGCGGGAAAAGTATATCATAAGCACTATGGATTCTGTTTGGAGCCCCAGCACTTTCCAGATTCCCCGAACAAGCCCAACTTCCCCTCCACTATCCTTCGTCCAGGAGATAGATACATGAGCCTGACCGTCTTCAAATTCACCACCCAACCCAGCCCATAATTATAATTTGGGGACAGTATACGCGATTACTTAATTTAGATATGAGTTTCTTTGATAAATTTGTGTTTCTTGAATTTGGAAATCATGGAAGTTACAGAGATTTACGTAGTATCAAGAACTCAAAAGGAAGGATGGATATGAACATTTTAAAGATCTCATTGCTTCTAATGGCTGTATTTTTGATGTGCGCAGGTTTAACTCTGTCATCGGTTAAAGGCGAGAAGGAAAATAATGCAGTCAATACTTTGATCGTCGACGTGGATTTGGGAAAAGATACCATCAGCAAACACATCTATGGACACTTTTCCGAACATCTTGGCCGATGCATCTACGCCGGGTATTGGGTGGGAGAAGATAGTGCTCTGCCTAACACCCGCGGCATACGCAATGACATTGTGGAAGCGCTGAGAAAGATAAAGATTCCTGTGCTCCGCTGGCCTGGCGGATGCTTTGCCGATGAATACCAATGGAAAGATGGAATCGGCCCCAAGCAGAACCGACCGACTATGATCAACACCCATTGGGGAGGAGTAACCGAGAATAATCATTTCGGAACGCACGAATTCTTGGATCTCTGCGGGCAGCTCGACTGTGAGCCGTATATCTGCGGGAATGTGGGAAGCGGCACAGTCGGAGAAATGCAGGAATGGGTCGAGTACATCACATTCGATGGAGTAAGCCCGATGGCAGATCTGAGGCGGCTAAACGGCAGAGCAAAGCCTTGGAAACTGAGATTTTTCGGCATCGGCAACGAAAACTGGGGCTGCGGGGGAAGCATGCGTCCCGAGTTTTATGCGGATCTCTACCGCCGCTACCAAACCTATGTGCGCAATTTTTCTGGAAACCGCGTTTACAAGATTGCCTGTGGCAGCTACAACGAGAACTACCACTGGACAGATGTTTTGATGCGGGAAGCGGGCAGGATGATGAACGGCTTAAGCTTCCATTATTACACCGTCCCCGGAGGTTGGGGAAACAAAAATTCTGCCACCGATTTCGGCGAGCCCGAGTGGTTCGACACCCTGAAAAAAGCCTTGCTGGTGGAGGAATACATCACCCGCCACTCCACCATCATGGACAGGTATGATCCTGAAAAGCAGGTAGGTTTGATCGTGGATGAATGGGGCACCTGGTACGAGGTGGAGCCTGGCACCAATCCCTCCTTCCTGTATCAACAGAACAGTCTTCGCGATGCTCTGGTTGCCGGTCTGACCTTGAACATATTCAACAGCCACTGCGAGCGGGTCAAAATGGCCAACATAGCCCAGACCATCAACGTGCTCCAGGCTGTGATTTTGACCAAGGACGAGAAGATGATCCTCACTCCCACCTATCATGTGTTCGACATGTACAAAGTGCATCAGGATGCCACATTGCTTCCCTCTCAGCTCAATTGCGGAGAGTATGAGTTTAAAAAAGAAGGCATTCCCTCTATCAGCGTGTCTGCCTCCAGAGACAGGGACGGCAAGATCCATATTTCGTTATGCAACCTGGATCCGAAAAAATCTCAAGAAATTCGTTGTGAGCTGCGCGATTTTACGCCTCAGACAGTTATCGGTCAGATCTTAACGGCTGACGATATGACCACCCACAACACCTTCGATGAACCAGAGAGAATCACCCCAGCCCCGTTTAAGAAGGCACAGATAAAAAACAGCACCGTCCTGACTTCGCTCCCCCCCAAATCTGTCGTCGTCCTCGAGATCGACTAAGGCGTGTTCTTGATCTTCTTGAAGCGGTAAGATAGAAAGCTGACACTTGTGACTTCGCCCTTCCTATCCGTTTGAAAAAGAAGGGCGGGATTGCGTGCGGGATCGGCCTTGAAACTGAACTCATACCGATCTATGGGCACAAATGGCTCATTGAAGCCCGGATCTTGGACAATAGACATGAAGAGTTTACCCTCTTTATGGATTATTTCCATCTCTGCAATGCCACCAGGCAGCTCGTATTTTCCCGCATATAGGCCTAGGTTTACAGTGCCTGGATCGAACGCCTTTTCGGCCCTTGCTCCTTTCATTGAGTTTACTAACTCTGCATAGATTTCTCTTGCCAAATTCTTGCATGCATCAGGAGAAAAAAGAACATTCCTTGAATTTGAGAGGATCACTATTCCGAGCCTGAGATCAGGAATAGCGCTCACATGGGCGCTGTGACCCAGGAGGGCACCATTATGCTCTATCGCATCGTATCTCTCTATCTGGACCACGGCCCATCCGATGCCATAACTCGTGTATCTTCCCGGATGACGCACAGAATTCGGCGTTCTCATTCGGCGCAGACTTCCAGTGCTGAGGACCTGCTCCTTGTTCGCAGGCGCTGTCTGGAACTGGAAGGATAGGAACCGGGCCATGTCTTCGGCTGTAGAATTCAATCCTCCAGAATAGATGGCGCATCCTGGTTCCCACAAGGGAGTGGCGATGAACGGAGACTGGGCGCTGTTACATACATGGCCCACAGCGATCAGGGGACGCCTTTCCTCATCGAACATGAATCCTGAGTTTTCCATCCCGAGGGGCTTTAATATCCGTTCCTCCACATAATCGACAAATGACTGGCCAGAAGCTCTCTCCAATGCTATCCCGAGAAGCTGTATCCCGAAGTTGGAATAATGAGAGTAGATCCCTGGTTGATATTCAAGTTCGATCTGTCCCAAGCTGGAGAGAAGCTCATCCTTGGATACGTACCATTTCAGGTCCGCCTGCCCTCCTGTCACGATCCATCCAAACCCAGAATAATTGCACCAGAAATTTATGGGCGCATCCTGAGGGAGTCCCGATGTGTGGGATACAAGTTGGCCAAGGGTTGTCGGCTGAACCCCAGGAAAGGAAGATTCGACTCGGTATTCAGGAAGGTATTTCTTTAAAGGGATTTCAAGATTCAAAACACCTTTTTCACAGAGCTGCATCAACATGGTCGCCGTAAAGACTTTGGTCACTGAACCTATGGGATAGACCGTATCGCGAGTCGCAGGAATTTTTTTCTCTACATCTGCATACCCGAATGTCTGGCTGTAAATGATTTCATCACCATCTACGATCGCCAAAGAAACACCTGCCAGCCTCTGCTGCTGCATGCTTTCCTGAATTTTTTGTGGGAGGTCCTCCAAGACGGAGTCGTATTTCTGCTGGACGGAAGGAGCCGCATGATTGTTGCCATAGCCAATCGAATAGATCAGAAGAATGGCGAAAAAATAACGAATGATGTTTATAGGATGGACCTTTTGATTCTGTTTCATATGAAACTCCTTTTTGATTGCTCTGAATCCCTAGCCAAAGTTTCTTGTCTAATACCACAAAGAAGGGAATGATTCAATAATTTTGACATCCTTCAGAAGCTGTGTTATGAGATTTATTCCGATTCATTTTTGGTGCCTCTATGACAAAAAAAGAGTATCAGAACAAAGCTCTCCAGGAAGTGATTATTAAAAGCACGGATGATACATCCCTCTATGGATGCCTCCAAATGCCTCCCGGAGATGAGCCCTTTCCAGCAGTAATTTTTCTACATGGCGGCTATGGAGACAACCCAGAATACACACGGACGCTTCTCGAGTGGAATGTGGCCAAGGTTCTTCTCCGGGAGGGATTTGTTGTGATGTCTACAGACTACAGGCATGACCTCGAGGGGAGAGACATCGATGACATCGTGGCCGCTTTTGATTATATCTCTCATTTACCCTCTATCAAAAGCAACAAGGTTGCCTATTTCGGTGACAGTCATGGTTCCTATCTGGCCATGATGGCAGCCACCCGGACAGAACCTTTTGCGATTGTCCATGGATGGGGTGTCACCGATATGGCCGACTGGTTCGATTACATCAAGAAGTCGTCGATTCCCATCTACCAGAGGATTGCTGAAGATCTCAGAAAATCATTGGGAGGAGAACCCCGAGACGTCCCGGAGGTTTACAGACAGGTCTCACCCATAAACCAAGTCGAGAGGATAAAATGCCCAGTCTTGATCCTTCATGGTGAGGACGATGAAGACGTTCCTGTGGCGCACGCCTACAAATTGGCAGAAGCTTTGAAAAAAGCTGGAAAAGAATACGAGCTACGTGTATTCAAAGATGAAGGGCATGGTCTTCGATCGCCGGAAGCCCGCCAAGCTATGGAGCAGACCGTTCTCAAATTCGTGAAGAGACATCTGCAAGGATATTAATTTGGGGACAGTATACGCGATCACTTATTTATTTCGCTTACTGATAAAGCTCGATCAAAACAAAAGATAAAGGAGCAAAATAAATGAAAAAAATTTTCCTGATGACAATGATACTCATGACAGTTTTTCCTATCTCAAAAGGGCAGGAGAAGGAAACCACTCAGTTTGCCACTTACCAGGAAATGAGGGCACACATCGGTAAGCTTTATCAACAGGAAAAGTATGCCGAAGCTGCCGAGATCCTGCAAAAGGCATTAACCCAGTTTCCTGACCACCTCCATGCTAATGCCTATAATCTTGCCTTGATGAATGTCCAGCTCAAAGAATACAAAAAAGCCCTCGAGGCCCTGGTATACGGCCTGGAAAAGGGTATATGGTTTGGAAAATATGATTTTTTTGCCGAGATATGGGCACCCTTGAAAGAAGCAGAAGGCTTCAAATCCTTTGAACAGAAAAATGAGGCAAAAAGACTTGAGTTCCAAAAAATGGTCAAACCCAAACTGGAGGTTCTCGTTCCTGAAGATTATGACAAGAGTAAAAAATACCCGCTTTTCCTCGCTCTCCACGGCGGCGGCGAAAACATCGATGTATTCAAGCCTCAGTGGACATCGAACTTGCTTCAAAGTGAATATATCGTCGCTTTCCCTCAGTCCAGCCAGATCGTTTCCATGGATGGATACAACTGGACAGAGGATATCGAGCTGTCTAGGAAAGAGATAAGGGAGGCGTATGAAAAAGTCATACAAGACTACGCTGTTGATACTTCTCGAGTCATCATCGGTGGGTTTTCCTCTGGAGGTGTGGCATCCCTCGAGATTGTACTGGATAATACTGTCCCAGTTATAGGATTTGTAGTTCTCTGCCCGGCCAAGCCAGAGGATTTCACTGCAAAGAAGGTCGCTGAAGCCAAAAAACGGGGTCTAAGAGGAACTCTCCTTACCACAGAGATGGACCCGCGTCTGCCAGACCAGAAAGAGATGGCAGAGATCATGAAAGCACAAGACTTTCCCCTGGAATTCATCGTGACGCCCGATATCGGACACTGGTACCCCGAAAACCTGGCTGAGATGATCGATGCCGCCATCAGCCATATTCTGAAAAAAGAATAGATCCTGATGATCTCCACTCTGGCGAGGTAAACCATAATCAAGTACATGCGTCTTTAACATATGGGATAGTAAAATCCGATATCATATATTACAAAGATCAAGGAGGCTTTGAATGAGTTGTCGTAAAAATTTTGCACTCTTTTTGATACTTATTGTCTTGGCGATATCGTTTATGCAGTCATGCAGAAAAGAACCTCAGGAAGAAACACTCGATATCGTTCTGGAAAGAGAAATTCCAAAGATTATGGAGGCAGCCAACGTTCCAGGACTTTCTATTGCTGTAATCCGTGACGCTCAGATATTCTGGACCGGTGCATTCGGAGTACAGAGCCGCGACACAAACATACCTGTCGATGAAAACACCATGTTCGAGGCCGCATCTCTAACCAAAACCGTCACAGCTTATGCAGCCCTGCGTTTGGTGGAGAGAGCCGAACTCAATCTGGATCGGCCCCTCTTCGAATACTTCCCTAACCAAGAATACAAGAAGCTCGCCGGTGACGAAAGGTACAAGCAGCTCACGGCCCGGCTGATTTTGACGCACATGACCGGCCTTCCCAACTGGGGATCAAAGCTCATCAGAGAACCTGGCAAGCAGTATGGCTACTCAGGCGAAGGATTTTTGTACCTCGGCAGGACCATCGAACAGATCTCAGAAATGTCGCTTCAAGAATTCGCCCAGAAAGAGATATTCGAGCCTTTAGGAATGACGCATACCAGCTATGTGTGGAATGAGATCTATGAAGAAAATGGCGCTTCAGGCCACGACCGCCACGGAGTCGCTCATCAAAAGCGTAAAAACACAGTACCCAATGGAGGCGCTTCCCTCCTGACAACAGCTCATGACTATGCTACATTCCTCTGTGCCATCCTCAACCATCAAGGGCTCAAGGAAGAGACCATCGATCAGATGATCTCACCCCAGGTCAAGGCAACAAAATGGGGAAAGGATGAGTTGGATGAACACATCTCCTGGGGATGGGGCTGGGGTGTTCAGCCAGGCAACGTTGGCTATGGATTCTGGCATTGGGGAGATAACGGGGATCTCAGGGCTTACACAATCACCTACAAAGACAAGGGTGAGGGCATCGCCTATTTCTCCAACAGCAACAATGGCCTTTCGATTGCAAAATCCATTGTGACCCTTGTTGTGGATGATCCCCAATGGGCTTTCGAATGGTTGGATTACAAACAGCACGATGATCCGGAAATGGTGGCGGGTCTATCCGTCGAGAAAGCCTTCCTTGAAGAAGGAAAGGAAGCAGGACTCCAAAAAATACAAGAAGTCCGTGCAAATTTTCCTGATCTGTTCAATGAAGAAATGCTCAACGAGATGGCGCAGTACCTAGATGAGAGAGGCAAGGGAGAAGAGGCTGTAGCGGTGTATAAGATCTGTCTCGAGTCCTTCCCTGAGTCTGTGGATGCTCACCTTGGCATCGGTATGACCTACATGGGGGCAGGGAAAAATCAAGCTGCGATAGAAAGTTTTGAATCTGTTTTGAAATTAAAATCCAATAATAGACGGGCAAAGGAAGGAATCCAATGGGCCAAGGATGCCCTGAAAGCCGAGAAAAGTCTAGTGAGCCTCTCTATCGAAGAAATGGAGAGATTCGTGGGGGATTACGGTCCCCGACACATCACTCTCCGTGAGGGCTGGCTGTATTATCAGAGAGAAGGGCGGGATGAATACCGCCTCAAGCCATTGACCAAAGACACGTTTGCCCTGGAGGGGTATGCACCGTTCAGGATTCGGTTTGTTTCAGATGAGTCCGGTCAGGTGACCAAGATCGTCGGGCTCTATATCGGCGGTCAAACAGACGAATCCCTCCGTGGCGAGTGATTGCTATCCTTTGGTTACTTTTTTGAGCCGATCCTTTTCCTCACGTAGGCGGTGAAGAAGATAACCAAGATTATTATTCCAAGCGCTACGAAAAGGATGACAAGAGGAGGAAATTCCTCTTCTGATTCTGGCAATGCGTCCAGTCCTCCTTCTCCTTCTGTTTCTTCCTCTTGTCCCATAACAGGTAGGATGATGTGAGAGGCGCGCTTTGAATTTCTGTAGAGAGTCACCGTCGGAGGCGGGGACAGTTCTTCTGTCAACGCGTTGTCTTTATCAGCACAAACTATGGTTACCCGCATCAAATTCCCTGCATTGAACACATTCGAGGTCGGCTGAAGGTCGAAGACGAGTTCTACAGGCTTTCCTGGTGTTAATTCGATGACATCCTCGGCGTGACTCCTGTGAAAGGGGAGTCCCATTTTATCATAGTAGGGTTCGTGAAGAGCCCTGTGCGATGCCTTCATGGCTCCTTCCGTAACATAATGGGAAACGCCTTCTACATCCACTTCCTCAAGATAGATAAAGAAGTTGCCATCTGTAGCTGTTGAACTAATCCACAGGTGAGCCACTGGATGACCTGTGATCTCCAAATCTTCGGTCAATGGAGGTGTCGTGTAGGTCAATCCTTTTTCATCATTCGCAGTCATATCCGGATACTTGAATCCGCCTCCTACGGCATTGTCCCATCGTGTTGCTTTGCCTGTGGTCGTGCTATAGTCCACGATGTACTCATCTCTCCCTGTTTTTTCCAATAATGCCTTACTCCTCAAGAGACCATCATTTATCGAATTCACACTTCCAGTAGGTCCTTCATGAAAACAGAACTTTATTAGTTTCGCCTCTGGAATCGGCCACTGCTCAGCTGTCCTCCACTCGTTATCCTTCGGAGCTCTCATGACATGATACCTGATTGGCGGTTCTTCCATGATCCCGTTATCGATTCCTTTCAGCCAGTAATCGAACCACCTGATGGCCTCATTCATTGCTGGTACGAATTCATCCTTCATGATCTCGGGATCTCTGGGATTGTGTGACCAAGCGCCCATAGCAATCTTCCTGGGATTTGTAAAATTACGGTACATGAAGAATCCATCGCGTGTAAACGAATCAAACCAGCCACACCAGAGATATATCGGGATACCGGATTCATTGATTTCTTCGACAAATCCTGCGGGCTGCCACTCATAATAAGGTTTTGCATTCGTCACTTCGTCTACACTGTCGCGGTATTTTAGGGGCAGAAATATATCGATAAGAGGGCGGCTCTGTCTATGCTGTTCGATAGCGGCTTTAAGGAGAACCTCGTCTTTATCTTCATCGACTGGAGCTGCGATAGCTTGGGTATCGATAACCTTTGTCAACATGCTCCAATGTCTGATAAAGTCATTGAAAAAAACTCCACCGGGGAAGAACACAGCATAACTATCAAAAAGTGCCACCACAGGAAAAAGGGCCTTTAAATGCGGTGGGTTAGTACTCGCAGCCATTAACTGAGTGATTCCCAGGTAGGAGCCTCCGAACATTCCCACATTGCCATTACACCAGGATTGGGCAGCCAGCCACTCTGTGATTTCGTATGCATCTTGAGTCTCCTCCTGCGTCCAGATACCCTGCCAGCTTCCAAAAGATGCACCAGAACCACGCACATCCGCATCGGCTATGATGTAGCCGCGTTTCAGAAAGGGCTGCATAAGAGGAGAATCCGCACTGCTTCTCACCGTGCCATTTTGAACAAAGGCCCTGCGATAGCGGTTGTGACTCCAGATTACCGGGAGTGGTTCTTCCACGACTTTTCCTTCCTTTGATGGACGAATGACATCGATAGCAATTTTAAGGCCATCTCTCATAGTCAGATACTGTGAGGTCCGGACCCAAGAGTCGTATATGTCTTCGGAATATCCCTTATATTCGCCAAATTTGGATACACACTCTGTCTCTTGGGCAGGCAGGTTTGCGGTTGTAAGGAATGCGACTATTAACACAGCTGAGACACACTGCAATTTTGATCTTATCTTCCTGGATGAAAAGAATAGTGACATATTAAACCTCCTATTTTAGTTCGGGGACAGTATACGCGATTACTAAACTCATGGAATTAAGTGATCGCGTATACTGTCCCCAAATTAAAATTTATATTTTACATTCATTCAGATATTTTTCAGGGGCGTTCATGTCCTTAAGTTTTTGGCAGATGCTGGATGCCTCATCCCCTCTGCCGCTTTTCCTAAAAAGCCTTACCAATGCTACAGCAGATGCATAGTTGTATTTAAAAAGACTCCAGGCCTTTTGGTGATGGTTGATGGCTGCCTCTTCTTCTCCGCTTTTCTCTTCAAGCATCCCCCATTCCGTATGAAGACGCGACATCAGGATTTGATCGGTTATTTGGGATGACTGAGCAGTCGTCTTCGTTAGTTTACCCTCTTCTTCCGGGTAAACAACCGCCATCGTTTCCTCCAAAATCGCTCTGGCCTTTTCAGGCTCAGTTTCCATGGTCATCTGCGCCAGCAGCACCATTGTTTCAATCCTTTTCGGATGTTGGGCGATCAATCCTTCAAGGACCTGCCTTGCTTCTCCCGCATTTCCCTGATCCTCCAGGTACAAAGCCCTTATCTCTTGCACACGCGGGTATCTTTCCCTCAGATTCAAAGCGAGATCAAGATGCTCCTGTCCTTCATTTTCCTTTCCGGTTTTAAATGCCACGTAGGCCCTTTCAGCTCTTACACGCAGGTTGTTCTTGTCGAGCTCTGCGAGGCTGAAGTCCAAAAACTTCTCCGCCTTGGCATATTCTTCCTTCTCGACATAACACTTGGCAAGAAAAAAGTAAGGGTCAGACGAGGAATAAGGATCGGGAAAAGGATCGATGGATAAGGCCTTCTGCAAGACTTCTGCAGCCTTATCCACATCTGCGGTAAAATAATAATGTTCCCCCAGCTTGACTAAAAGATCCACAGCATTCGGATATTTTTCGATGCTGTCTTCGAGGAATTTAATAGCTTTGGCGGCCTCCCGGTCGATAGTGAAATAAATATCTGCGAGTCCGATATACCCCCTGCTGTCGTTGGGGAATTCATTGACAGCCTCGGTATAAATCTCTTTCATTCTCTCGTATTCCTTACCAAGTCTGTATACGTTCGCCATCGCCTCAAGAAATTCGGGACGGTTCCCATACTCCTCTATAGACGCCTCAAGGTTCTCTATGGCCTTTTCGCGGCCTTCTTCTCTGGCGATTGACAGGATTTTTCTCACCATTGCCTGAATCTCGCTTTCCTCGTAACTTTCAAGATTCCCCAAGCTTTCGATAAAGTAATAAAGATCAGGATCCTTTTCCATGAGCTCGCTCCGGGTGTGTCCATACCCGATCTTTTGGTCGGCCAATTTTTCTTCAGATACATAAGCTTCCACTCCCACTGCAAAGTACTCCCATTCGTTAAAGTCTGCATAAAAATCCAGGGTTTTTCGCTCCTTTTTTGCCTTGAGAAACAGCCACTTGATTTCTTCCCGATGTTTTTTTGAAAGAAAGGGATGGACTTGGTGGGCAAACTCGTGAGCCACCACATTGAACCGGAGATATTTCACATCCCTTTCCCAATCCTCGCCGCTCGTGGCATGGAATCCTCCGTTGCCTTTCACATCGTCCCATAGCCTGAGATCAAATGTCCGCTGCCCCTTAAGTCCTTCATTATAGGGGGCTTGCCACAGAAGTCTATGGAATGGCGTGATATAGAAGGTCGCCCCTGCAATCCTCAGAGCCTTGAGATAATTCCTCAATGGCTCCACAGAGATGCACAGGATTTTCTGTAGGTCATTGTCCAACTGTTCATAATTGATGAAGACATCTTTCATGTAAGGAGGCTCTTTGGCATACCTGGATGCAAATGCTTTTTCTATCTCATCGAATTTCACATTTGCCCTGTCTTTTATACGAAGCAGGATCTGACAAATCCCATAATGAGCAAGTCCGTAGTCAGGGTTAACCTCTAAAACTTTAGAGAACCAAGATAAGGCAGTGTCGTAGTTTTGCTGGTGATAATTCACAGTTCCTCTCCCGATCATGGCTGTGATATCTTCTGGCATGAGCTCGAGGATTTCACTGAAAGCCTTGTCAGCCTTGTTGAATTCTCTCTCCAGAAGATGACCGTCGCCTTTCTTCAGGAGCTCTTGAATTTTCTTCGCGGTCTCAGGATTCTCCTCAGTCTTTTGCTCCTCATAGTTATGGGGTGTCCATCCGTTTCCGAGGTAAAAACGAGCCAGATGAGAGTAGGGATTCAGGTGAAGCGCGATTTTTGCCTGTTCGTAGCCTTCCTGCAGCTTTCCCTCTCCACGGAAAAGGATGTTTGCCAGGTTTGCACGGGCGTCGTCGTTAAAAGGATCGATGTCCACCGCTTTCCGCCCCCACTCATTCCATTTGTAGTTCTCCTGGCGGATGCGGTGAATGCGCGACTGGATAACGTACGCCGGGGCTAAATACGGATCCAAGTGAAGGCATTCCTGGATGGTTCTCTCGGCTTCTTCATATCTGTTAAGCCAGTAGAAGAATTCGGCAAGTCCACAGAGGGCTTCTGCGGACACACCGTTTTTCTCCATAATGTTTTGGTAGATATCACGGGCAGCTTCGAAATCCATTCTGTCAATTTTGAATCTGGCCTCCAGGAGTTTTACTTCTACTTTATCGGAAACCAGTCTCAAGGCCTTTTTCAAAATCTCCTCTCCCTCTTCAAACCGATAACTGCGCCTAAGGAGATCTGCGAGCGTGATCAGACTAGGGAGATGTCTCTTGTTGAGGCCGAGGGCCTGATTCAGAGTTTTTTCCGACTCAGAGTATTTCCCATTCATAAAAAGCAGTCGGCCTAAATGGTAGTAAGCCTCCACATTCTCTGGCTTGGCCTGGACTTCATCTCTGGCCTGAGCGATAGCCTTTTCGAGCTCCTCAAAACTTCGTATATCGGAATAAAGGTGTTGATCTGTAGCTTGAAGAGTCGAGAAAAGGAGGACGAAAAAGAGCCCGATAAGAGCGATTCGTTTATGTCCAAAAGTATTTTTTCCGGCCATTTTCATCTCCTGTATTCAGATTGAATTTGTAGATGAAACTCTCTTCATCGTAAGACTTTTTTACCATGCCGTCAATCGGAGCGTGCGCCTAAGATTGCCGATAACTAAGAGGAAGAGGTTCTGTTTCCGTACATCTTATTTGACTCATCCCATTTACTGTGCTATAGACTTAGCTAAGCTGATTTATTCATAAAAAATGCTGATAATTCTGTTATTTTTAAGAAAAAGTCCTTTATATCCATCGGCATTTTTTGTCCTTCGGGAGAGCCGACCCAACCTACCCCAATCTCAATGGATAGGTTGGGCGGGCCGTGAATAATCCAGGTTAGTCCCAGTTTTAGTGCTTGGATTAAGAATGGGGAAGATCCATGAGAGATAAAAAGACAAAATCTCTTCTTTCAAACGAAGGAAAGGGGAAATCCTCCGGTAAGGAAATTAAAGCCACGAAGACCATTTCTCCCTCATCTAGGAGAAGCCCGGAAGTCATAGGAAATTACCGCATCATCCAGAAGCTGGGCGACGGTGGCATGGGAGAGGTTTACGAGGCCGAACAGACTGCTCCCATACGCCGCAGGGTTGCTCTCAAGGTCATCAAGTGGGGGATGGACACCGATCAGGTGGTGGCGCGTTTCGAGTCGGAGCGCCAAGCTCTGGCTTTGATGGATCATCCCAACATAGCCAGAGTCTTCGATGCAGGGGCAACCGAGAAGGGGCGTCCTTATTTTGTGATGGAATATGTCAAAGGTGTGCCTATCACAGAGTACTGCGACACCCATCGTTTGAATAATCGCCAGAGGCTTGAGCTGTTTATCCAGGTCTGTGAGGGAATTCAACATGCACACCAGAAGGGCATCATTCATCGCGACATCAAAGCCTCCAATGTGTTGGTGACAATTCAAGATGACCGAGCAGTCCCGAAAATTATCGACTTTGGAGTCGCCAAAGCGATATCACAAAGACTGACAGAGAGAACGATGTTTACAGAACGGGGACAGCTCATTGGAACGCCCGAATACATGAGTCCGGAACAGGCCGAGATGACTGGACTAGACATAGACACCCGAACGGATGTGTATTCTTTGGGAGTACTTTTATATGAACTGCTTATAGGCGTGCTTCCGTTCGAGTCCGAGGAACTTCGCAGCGCAGGATTTGACGAAATCCGGCGGAAGATTCGAGAGCAAGAACCTCCCAAGCCGAGCACTCGATTGACTACTCCTGGGTTTGACACAGATCATGCAATGAAAAGCCGTCAGACGGATTTGCATGCGTTAACGAAACAGCTCAAAGGAGAGCTGGACTGGATCACGATGAAGGCCATGGCCAAGGACAGGACTCAGCGTTATGCCTCAGCCTCTGAGCTGGCGGCAGATGTTATGAGGTATTTGAAGCACGAGCCTGTGATTGCAGGTCCTCCAAGCGCGATGTATCGCCTAAGGAAGTATGTGAGGAGGCACAAGGTGGGAGTGGCGGCGGCATCTCTAGTTGTGCTGGCAATGGTTGTAGGAATAGCGGGAACGACTGTCGGATTATTGAAAGCTGTCAAAGCAGAAAGAAAGGCAAGGGAAGAAGCCGCGACAGCGCAGCAGGTGTCGGATTTTTTAGTGGCTCTTTTCGAGGTCTCAGATCCCAGCGAAGCCAGAGGGGATACGGTTACTGCGCGGGAGATTTTGGATAAGGGCGCAGAAAAAATCGAGGAGGAGCTCCAGGATCAGCCCCGGATTCAGTCCCGTCTGATGGAGACAATGGGAAGGGTCTACAGAAACTTAGGGCTTTATGCTTTGGCTGCTCCCATATTAGAGAAATCCCTCTCCCTCAAGCGCAAGGTTTATGGGGAGGAACATCTGGAAGTTGCGGCTGGGCTTCACACACTGGCTGTGCTCTATGACACTCAGGGGAAATACCAAGAGGCAGAATCTTTCTTTCGTCAATC
>Ga0209636_10000254_pt1 | contig 48293 bp, 39 predicted proteins | sample DeeMarSWOR152_54_FD_187464 | JGI IMG/M metagenome (GOLD analysis project Ga0209636, IMG submission 187464) | Marine sediment microbial communities from White Oak River estuary, North Carolina - WOR-1-52-54 (SPAdes) (version 2) | ecosystem: Environmental > Aquatic > Marine > Intertidal zone >...
TGATAAACCGCCATTTGGCTGCAGAGATGCAACTTTTAAGTTAACTTGGGATAATTCTGCTGTTCGTCTTGGTTTTTCTGTTATTGGTCCTAGTGGCGAGGAGATTCTTTCTGCCTCTGATGAGGATGCTGATTTTCAGGAGATTCATTTGGATCAGCTTGGCGAATGTCTTGAGGGTGAATCTTATTCTATAAGTGTTTTTACGTTGGATGAGATTTCTAGTCCTGTTGATTTTAAGGTTGAGTATAGTTGGCAGCAGAATTTTTCAAAAGCTGAGGTCGATTCTCCCGTATCTGCTACCGAAGGTGCTGTTCTTGCTAGTATACTCAACGCGCCATTATTATATACTTCTTCATCTTCCTTATCTGATGCAGCTAAGGATGTTTTATATAAGCTTGGTGTTTCTAATGTTTATCTGGTAGATCTCGGTGGACATCTTCATAGTGATGCTGAAAAAGAGATTGATAATATCGCTACTATTAAGAAGCATTATCGTGAGCCTGAGCAGATTTACACTGCTATTATGGAGTTGACTGGTCAGAATGATATTATTTTCTCTACTATAGATCCTTGGACTTATTGTTATGTTGATGAACGGAAACCTACTAATAAGACAGAGGCTGGTTTGTTTGTTGGTCCTGCTGCATATATTGCTGCTCATCATGGAAGCCCTGTAATTGTTGTTGATAACCATCCTGAGCTTTCTTCAGCGGTTGTATGGCATACGGAGTTTTGGAAGCGTCATTCTTCTGGCTTTAAAGAACCTACTGTTGCTCCGTTGTATCTAACGGGTAGTCGTGTCTATGACTTCTTAAAGGAATGTGGTTTTGATAGAGAAGGGGTGGAGACGATGATTACTGTATCGGGTCAGTATGAGATTGGTGCGACTTGGGATCGTACTTTTGCAGGGAAGGCAAGACCCGGTAGGTTCTTTGGTTCTCCTGTTGATACTGCGTATTGGATTTCACGTAATGTGTTTTACCCTGCTCTAATATTTGTGAATCCTGCTTTGGATCCTGATGGTGTTAGCATGATACAGGGTAGTAAAAGTGTGCGTCGTAAGGTGTTCCCTTGGGGTCAAATAGGGTTAAACATCGTTGAACCTTCTAGGGAGGAGATCTCCAGGTATTCTGTCCTACAGACATATGTCTCCTATGAACACCATCTTAATGAGCAGTATAAAAAATATTATGGATTCCAATATAAAAGTGCAGATGACATTGTACCTGGTGTTACTGAATCATTTAATATGATTGATGAAGGTGTGGTTCCAGGTAAAGAAGGTGCTATTTGGCCAGATTTCTCTACGAGCGAGGCAATTCCATCTTATCTAGAAAAAGGTGGATATGGTAACGTATTTTCTACTAGTAATGAAGCTTTGACAAGTAATTTAAACAAGGGGGTTATATTATGGCTTTTAGGTACTCATGGTACTAGTGCTGGGAGTGGCTTTGTATATACATGGGGTCCTGAAGATAGTGTTTTTGGATATCTGCCAAGTATCTTGAGTAAGAGATTTGGCTTTATGAAGGAATCTAATCCATGGCGGGGTTATGAGTGGTATTTGGGTTCTACTGAAAATCCAGATACTATGACTATGGAGGCACATGGTTTCCTACCTGCATTTCTTGGTAACCCAAATTTACGTGGTTTGTTTCCTACAGGTGAAGATTTCTGGCCTTCTGAACGTCCGCTGGTAAATGCGTTGGCTAAGATTCCGATAATAAAATGGTTTATGCCAGTTGGGTGGAGAGATAACACCTTATACAAAGACGGTATGATTAATGCGCATTCAATATCAAATATAGCAATGGGTGGTATTACTGGTTACCTTTTAGATGATTTGTTGGAAAATATCCACTCATGCGGATGGATTAACACTGCTTGTCTGCCGGCGTATAAGTATATGCATATCACGATGATAAGGCATGGTTCAGTGTTTCAGGTCATAGATCCATGGGGAACTTCATGGTACGGTGGTATGTGGGCTCAAACCATACCGCGTGATATAATTCTTGGCAATACTGTTGGTCAGGCGTATTTAAATGGTATTAGTCACGTTGGTATCTTGTATGTTACAGATCCTCCTCAATGGTGGTGGGATATATTAAATAATGTTTGTTTCTTCGGCGATCCTGATCTAAGGATTTTTGTCCCAGGAACAGATTACAGTGATACAAACTACTGGAATAAAGAGGATACAAAATCATTGAGGTTTGATGGGGATCTTTCAATCAGTGGTCATATGCCATTTGGTGCTACTGGTTATCCACATGAAAAAGAACCAATAACATTCTGGGAGCAATATTTACTATGGATAATCGTAGCTATCGTAGTGATAGCGATACTAACCCTAGCGGCGGTTTCATTGAAAAGAAAAAAGAGATAAGATACTCTCAACTAAAAAGAGAAGACATAAAAATTAGCCTCGTCCCAATAAAACCTTAATTTGATGAGATGTTTTTTTTTTATGTCTTAAATATTCTATTTTCGATGTTATATCTTTTACACCATTTGTCTATAGTATTGTTTATTTTCAAGATATAGTTGTTATCTGGCATGTAACCTTCCTTATAGAGTTTTACATATTTTTCAACAAGACCTGGAAAGAATTCTTCAAGGGTTTTCATGAAAATGTTTTTCTGATCGCCCTTGAGTTCCAAGTGTTTATATAAAATATAATGTGCTTTATGCTTGTTTGCTAGTTTGACTATATTTTCAAGTTCTCCTTCGATAATATAAGGCAAGATCGGTATAACTGCAATCCCTGCTTTTATCCCAGTCTCTGAAAGTTTTTTCACCGTCTGCAGTCGTTCTTTAGGAGAAGGCACTTTTTTTTCTAAAATATCTGATACTGATTTATCAAGTGTTGTTATACTTATAGTTACTATACAGGCATCCATTTTAGAAAGTATATCAAGGTCTCTAAGGATTAGGTTTGATTTTGTGAGGATATGACAGGGAAAACTATATTGTCGAATAATTTTTAATAAATTTCTAGTGATTTCGTATTTTTTTTCAGCTTTTTGATAAGGATCTACAACAGAACCTACTATTATAGTGCCTTTTTCTGTTTTTTTAAGTTCTTTTTTTAGAAGTTGAACTGCATTGTTTTTAATATAAATAGTTTTATCTAATGTGGAGTCACAGTATTTGCATCCGAATTCACAGTTTTGATAAGTGTCGAGAGTGTAATCTCCAGCAAATAGCGGATCTTTTTTTGTTATTTTATTTAATAAGGAGGAGTATCTTGCATATTTGTATTCCATATTTACATTTCCTTAGGTGCAACGATGCCTAATAGATCTAGACCGTTTCTGAGGGCAGTTCTTGTTGCATCAACCAAGGCTAGTCTTGCCTTCCGTAGTTCAATGTTTTTTTCTGGTAAGACAGGACAGTCTCTGTAAAACTGGTTAAATTGTGAGGCGGTATCGTATAGATGTGTGGTTATAATGTGTGGTTTGCAGCCTATGCATGCTTCGTCGACAATCGTGGGGAATTCCGCTAGTTTTTTTATAAGTTGAATTTCTGAACTGTGTTTCAATAAAAGAGCGTCGAATTCTTCCATCTCTTCCTTTTTTTCTTTTTTTGATAGTATGCTACAGGCACGCGCATGGGCATATTGGATAAAAGGAGAGGCGTTTCCTTCGAAGTTCAATGCTTCTTCCCATTTGAAGACGATGTCTTTCTCAGGTTGTACTTTTATGATGTTGTATCGCAAGGCACCTACTCCTATTGTTTCTGCTATTTCTTTCATCTTTTTTTTAGAGAGTTCCGTCCCTCTTCTTTTTTTAACTTCCTTGTATGCTCGTACAAAAGATTCATCGATGAGATCATCCAAATATACAACTCTTCCACGTCTAGTAGACATTTTCCCCCCTGGAAGAGAGACGAATGCGTAGAATATTACCCAAGGTATCAACTTAGCCTTTAGTAGATTCAACGCTATTTCTACTTGCTTTGACTCGAGTTTATGATCTTCACCAAGAACATTTACTAGGAGATCTGCATGTTTTGCCTTCCAAAGATGATATGCTATATCCCTAGTAGCATATAGAGTAGTACCATCCTTACGAGTAAAAAAGAATCTTGTATTTCTCCCTTGTATTCCAAAGGGTTCTAAATCTAGATAAAAAGCTTCATCCTCTTTGTTGCAGTAATTGGATTGTTTTAGTTTTTCAACGACAAAATCGACGCTTTTATCCTTTACAAAATTTGATTCAGGAACAAATCTGTCAATATTTATGTTTATACGACTCAGACTTTCTTTTATCCCATCAAGAACAGGTGAATACGCTCTGTGTACTAGTTCTATCGTTTTACTTTCCCCGCCTTCGGTTTTTTTAACGATTTCGCCTATTTTGCCTGCAATTTTTTCATTATCTTCCATCAGTTTACTAGCCTTCTGATAGAATCCAACTTTTTGATGATCTGGTTTATCGTAATCTGATTTAGTTATATCTTTTGGGTCTAGATTATTAACACCCCATGCAAGTATAGCCACTTGTTTACCCATGTCATCAACATAAAACTGCGACTCTACATCATAACCAGCGGCCTTGAATATTCTAACCAGGGTATCACCGATAATAGGGTTTCTCGCTCTACCTACATGCAAGGGGCCATTAGGATTAGCAGACGTATGCTCTATGATGACTTTTTTATGCTTCTTCTGCAGAACTCCATAGCATTCTCTTTTCTTAAGAATCAACTGCAACGTAGAAACAGCAAGAAATTCATTGTCGATAAAGAAATTTACATACCCACTGCTTGCTTCAACTCTTTCTATCCATTTACTTCTTGGTATTCTTTTTGCAATATCCTCTGCTATATCCTTCGGTGGTTTTTTTGCAGTAGATGCTAGAGGAAAACATGGAAACGCAAAATCACCCAGATTCTCTGGAGGCCTCTCTAATTTTACATCACAATCAAGTTTTAACTGGGATAGCACGTGTTTCAATAATGATGTGATTTCTCTTCTAGCTTTATCTAAAGGATAAATCATACAGATTGGAAATTGTTATTATGTTTAAAGGGTTTTGCACTAAAAAACAAAAGATTTATACGGCAAAATTTATTCCAACTAAAAAAGGGAGGCTATTTAATGGAAATAAAAAACTTGTTAAAAGATGCTGATATTAAAACCAAAAAAGGAGTTTTTTTTGAAATCCTATTATTAATAGGATTTATAGCAATCGGAACCATAGGTCGAACCTTACTTGTCGGATGGAATCTTCAACCATTTCCCAACTTTGAAATAATAATGGTATTAACGTTTCTTGCATTCATTTTCTTAAGGCCGACTATAGCTATTTTTGTATTACTTAGTATGGTATTTAGCGATTTGTTACTTGGAAACCCGATTTTCGTTGGAAGTCAGATGAACAGGATCGTGTTGTTTACCTATTCTGGATTTGCTATGATTGCACTGATAACGATCTTTAATAGGAGTAGATTTAGAAAAGGTCTTGGAAAGTTAAAACTGAAAAACATTGGTATCGCTGCGGGACTTGGAATCGGATTTGTTTTGATATATGATGTCTGGACTAATTTTGGTTGGTGGTATCTGATTTATCCACATACAGCTGAGACCCTAGGTGCTGTTTTTGCTGCGGGTGTTCCATTTATGATTTACCATATGATCTCTGGTGTGTTCACCTTTGTTGTAATAGCTCTACCAGTTGTTTCATTTGTCTCAAGTGAATATAAGATTGAGATGCCGCTTAAAATCAAAAATATTCATAAGATACCAGTTGCAGCGTTAGCCTTATGTTTAATTGCATTATCATTTACAGGGACAGCGATGCAGATTCCTGAAAAAAGCGAGATATGGCTAGAAAAATCAGATGAAACAAGTGTAAAAATGGTTATAATCGGTGATGGATGGAGGATTGAGGATAACATCTTTGCATATGATGGAGATACCGCTTTCTCTATTTTAGAAAAATGTTCTTTGAGAAATGATTTTTCGTTTGAATACACGTATTACGAACAATTTGACTCTGTTCTAATAGACTCAATTAACAATGATGTAAACGGTGATGGAGGAAAATACTGGCAGTATTATGCAAGTACATATGAGAATGGAGAATCGCCGCCTATGGTAGGATGTGACAAATACGAGGTTTCTAATGGAGATTACATTGTATGGAGCTTTGAAGCAGTACCATGGTACTAATTTTTGACAAACTTTATATTACAAAACAATATAAGGGGGTAAAAGGAGGAAAAGATATGGCTATAGGTTTCGTGCTAATAAGTGCTGCACCTGCGCATGAACATGAGGTATACAACAATCTCTCTAAAGTACCAGAAATTGTTGAGTTACATCCGCTCTTTGGAGAATATGACCTTATAGCTAAGATAGAGGCAGAAGATTTTGAAAAACTCGGGAACATAGTTGTAAATAAGATTAGATCAATAGAAGGTGTGATAGACACTAAAACCCTAACTGGAACAAAATTTTAAGGAGGAAAAAAAAGAAATGTGGAATTATTTTTTGAGCATGTTAATGCTGGTGTTCGCCATAGCGAGCATAATCGCTGGAATATTCACCGCGTATTTTGGAAGTGGTAAAAGCAGAGCCGTTGGCGCAATATTAGTCATAATCGGATTAATCGTATTCATCTTATTCCTGTGGGGAGCAGATGTTCTTACGTTTATGGGGACGCCACCGGAGATAATGTATTTCAAAGGTGTTGTTGTCAACGGTATCGTAGCGGTTGTAGGCGCTATTATAGGGGCATTAATTGCTCTAGGTATATTTCTACTTGCAATAATGAAGGCCTAGATCATATCTAAAAAATATTTGTGAATTCTCAGGTCGCTGGTAAGCTCCGGGTGAAACGATACAGCTAGGAATTTATCCTGCCTAGCCATTACAATTTTTTTATCTACTTCTGCAAGTATTTCGTATTTTCCCCAAATTTTTTTAATAACTGGCGCTCTTATAAAAACAGCATGATAGGGTGAAGAAAAACCCTTGATGTTTATATTTTTTTCAAATGATTCTCTTTGTCTTCCAAACGCGTTTTGCTCGACATGTGTATCCATTATATTTAGCAGTTTCACCTCATTATTTGGATTGTTAACGATCTCTCTAGCAAGTATTACACACCCAGCACATGTACCCATAATTGCTAGATTGTTTTCTTTTGTTCTCTTAAAGATAGCATCATATAAACCTGAATGATATAGTAATCTGGAAATTGTTGTACTCTCCCCTCCAGGTATTATCAAAGCGTCTATATTTTTTATATCTTCTTTGTATTTAACAACAAAGGCTTTTCCACCAGTAGTATTTGTTTCTTTTAAAGCATCGGTCATAGCGGTGACGTGTTCTGATACTGCTCCTTGTATTCCTAGTACTCCAATGGATACGTTTTTTACCATCCTCGCTCCTGTAAGAGTTGTTCTTTGGGCAGGGTCTCTATTTCTATACCGTGCATAGCATCTCCAAGGTTTTTGCTGACCTCAGCGATGACCTCTGGTTCATTATAGTGTGCTACTGCTTCAACTATAGCTTTTGCTCTCTCCTTTGGATTATCTGATTTAAATATTCCAGAGCCTACAAAAACACCATCGCTCCCTAACTGCATCATTATCGCTGCATCTGCAGGAGTAGCGATACCTCCTGCTGCAAAATTAACTACAGGTAGACGGTGATGAACTTTCTTTATACTGTTTAAAATTTTAAAAACATCTTTTTTTACCACTCCATAAGTATACTTTTCAAAAACTATAGTATCCTCATCTACCTTTCTACCGGTTAATGTCTTCATAGCGTCGACATAGCTTTGAGAGTATTCCTCTGCAAGTTTGCGTAATTCAGCGTCATCCATCTCTCTCAGTTTTTTAATCATACCCCTGACTATTCTCTGATGTCTTACAGCTTCAATTATATTACCTGTGCCTGCTTCCCCTTTAGTACGAATCATGGCAGCTCCTTCCCATATCCTACGTACTGCTTCACCAAGGTTTCTACAACCACAGACAAACGGAACAGTGAATTTACGCTTATCTATATGATAAAAAGGATCTGCAGGGGTAAGTACTTCAGATTCATCGATCATATCCACACCAATAGCCTCAAGGGCCTCTGCTTCAGCAAAATGACCGATCCTTACCTTTGCCATAACTGGAATGCTTACAGCGTCCATTATCCGCTGGATAACTGCTGGATCCGCCATCCTTGCCACCCCACCATGCGCACGGATATCTGCAGGAACTCTTTCCAATGCCATTACTGCAACTGCGCCACTGTCCTCAGCAATCTTCGCCTGCTCGTCGTTAGTAACATCCATGACTACGCCGCCCTTCTGCATCTTAGCAAAACCTTTTTTTAAGAGAGCAGTGCCAAATCTCAGCTTTGGTATATCTAATTCTTCCATAAATTTCGATCCCCCAGGGAATATCAATTTCAAATCCGATATCTGCAACTCCTTATTAAGAGCTGTGGTTATACATAAACTTATTGGTTAGGCTCAGAAAGATCTTCATTTTCTATTTTTTAATTGACTCTAATACTTCTTTTCCAAAAGGAGTTATCCCATATAATTTTATATCTTTTCCACCACTCTTCATTTCAACTATGTTTAAACTAAGAAGTGATTCATCCTCCCTATATCGGGATTCCATTCCCCGTATAGCACCTATCACATTAGTAGGTGTAGTTTTAACACGATACGCTATCTCAGAGGTATAGCTATAGCTAGGACTTATATCAAAGAGATACTCAGCAATCTTCTTTCTAATGTTGCTTCTCCTAAGAGCTCTTATAACAAGAGGTCTTCTAACATCTGAAGATAACTCATCTAAATTCTTACTGTCTTGCATCCCATCCACTACTTTCCAATAAAGAATACTATTTCTCATTAATAAATTAGTCGCCCTACGGATATTCATCTGCATATTCACATACATATTCATTTACACACGCTGTCCATTATAAGGGAAAATTCTTCTATATGTACTTGCATATTTATCTACAGCTTCGGAAGATTTGCCATTGCTTTTTCAATCGATTCTTTAGGATGCTTATAGTCCTGAAGCTTTTTATTGTGATATACATCGTATGCCGCTAGATCGAAGTGTCCATGTCCACTATTTGCGAAAACAATTGTTTTTTTCCTGTTTTTACGTTTGCACATCTTAGCAAAATCTATTGTTGCTTTTACTGCGTGTGCTGTTTCTGGTGCTACTACGATTCCTTCAGTCTGAGCAAAGAGTGCAGCTGCTTCAAAGACTTCGTTCTGATAATACGCGACTGCCTCCATATAACCATCTTTTGTTAATTTACAAAGAAGCGGTGCATCACCGTGATATCGTAAGCCTCCTGCATGTATTGCAGGTGGAACAAAACTGTGGCCAAGTGTGTACATTTTAAGAAGTGGGGTAAGGCCAGCGGTGTCACCGAAATCGTATCGGTATTCTCCTTCTGTGAGAGTCGGACAGGCTAGGGGTTCACAAGAAACTACTTTTAAATCCGGTTTTTTCCCTTTTATTTTATCTTCTATAAATGGGAAACAAGCTCCTGAAAAATTGCTTCCCCCTCCAACACATCCACAAATGATATCAGGATATTCATCGATGAGTTCAAACTGTTTTTTTAATTCTAAACCAACTACCGTTTGATGAAGGAGCACATGATTTAATACTGATCCAAGAGCATAGTTTGTGTCGCTGTGTGTTGCAGCATCTTCCACTGCTTCACTGATTGCCATTCCAAGGCTTCCTGTTGTATTAGGATCTTTTTTTAGGATTTCTCGTCCTACTTTTGTCTTGTTCGTTGGACTGGGAAATACGTTTGCCCCCCAAGCTTCCATAAGTATACGACGATATGGTTTCTGTTCGTAGCTGCATTTTACCATATAGACGGTACATTTGAGATCAAATAAGCGTGTGCTAAAAGCTAGAGCAGAGCCCCATTGTCCGGCTCCTGTCTCAGTTGTAATGCGTTCGATGCCTTCTTTCATATTGTAGTATGCTTGTGCTACTGCAGTATTTGGTTTATGGCTTCCTGGTGGGCTTACACCCTCCCATTTGTAGTAGATTTTTGCTGGTGTGTTTAGCGCTTTTTCGAGACGTCTTGCTCTATATAATGGGGTGGGTCTCCATAGTCGATATATTTCTCTAACCTCCTTTGGTATGGGGATGTATTTTTCTCTGCTAACTTCTTGTTTTATTAGTTCCATTGGGAATATTGCTTTTAGCTCATCTGGACCTATTGGTTTTTTTGTTTTTGGATTCAACGGTGGATCTGGAGTGGTTTTTAGATCTGCTTGTATGTTGTACCATTTTTTTGGTAATTCATTTTCATCAAGGACTATCTTTGTTTTATTCATGTTATTATATTATATTATGACATCTGCACTATATAAATGTTGCCAATAAATGTACATTATAGTACAATTTAATACCTCAAAGTTTATTTATTTCGATATAATGTGCAATATTTATATATTCTTCTAGCATTACAAAGACCCATATGTGGAGAAAAATCGCTAAATATTTCAATAAATACCCTAAAAGAAAAAAAATTGCACAAAAACTACTAGAATATGGATTGCGAATAAAAGACAACAAAATATATTGTGGCAAAATAGAGTTATCCGATTCAAAAATAGCAAGAGCTCTAAATGCAGATAGAAGAGCCATAGACGCCACGATAAATGTTATTTTAAAAGAATCCGAGCTAAACAAGGTATTTTCAAAACTAAGACCAACCTGTCATCTAAAAGATGTAGCACCAGAGATGAAATGGGGTGTAATAGAGATAATACCTATGGATCCTAGTCTACCAGGAATATTAGCAGATGTAGCAACAATAATTGCAAATAACAATATTAGTATAAGACAGGCGATAGTGGATGATTTTGAATTATCAGAAGAACCCAGGCTTTTTATCGTCACGGAAAAACCGATACCTGGGTCACTCATACCAAAAATCAGGAAAGCAAAGGGCGTAAAAGCCTTACTTATTTACTAATAAAAGACAACAAATCACAAAAAACTATTTTTAAACGTTAGCCGATGCTCCGTCTGATAAAGATGATAGAAAAATGTAATTTCAAATCTAGGATACGGCATCGTGATGCACCTGGATGTAATCTTACTCCAACTGATATTATTTGTCCAGGGGAAGAAAACTGTATTCTTTATCAGGTCTATAAAAACATTACGGACAAAAAAATAGATTAACAAGAGAGAAGAAAACCATATGATTATTTTTACATTATTCTCTCTATCATTTCTAGAACAAAACCATCGCTGTCTATTGCATATCGTGCTATACCAATTTTCTTTGCGTAGTTCCTCATTTTTTTGACGGCTAGAAAACGCTCAAAAGTAGAACCTTTCTGTAAGACCTCAAGTTCAAGAACACAATCAGCGATTCCTTCCATTTTCCTCTCAAATACATCTCCATGTATGCCTTTGGTCATTATTACAAATAATGCTCCCTTGTTTTTGAGATTACTGATCTTAGATGCGTGTAATGTTCTTAACACTTCATCCTGGGAATATTGGCTGAGGAAGAAATCTAAGGAGTTTATTATTATTTTTTCAGAGGATGCTGATTTTATTTTATTTGATAAAACAGCCAAGAAGTCTTCTTCCCCTTTGACAATTGGTGGCATGCCTGAGGATCCGATTTCAATTAATTCTTTAAGTTTTAGTTTCGATCGTTGTTCGTAAACACTCACCCGCTTCTGTTCTCCTCGAATTACATTTTGAGAATATTTTGATGCTATATCTACAAAGTCTATCTTTGGTTGTTCCCAGCCGAATCGATTCATAGTTTCTACTACTTCATCTTTTGTTTCTTCTGTTGTAAAATAGAGTACGTTGCCTGTTGTAGCAAGTTGTTTGCTTAATATCTCTATGCTGCTACCAGGAGTTCCAAGGATAATTGTGGTAAATCCTCTTGGAACACCTCCTTCTAGTAAATTATCTAGTTTTTCTATCCCAGTGCTAATAAATTCATCGTTAGTCATTTTTTATTCTTCAAATTTTTCAGCATTAATCATAAAAAAATTTTTAATTCTTTCTCGTTCTAGTCTATCTTTATTCGTTGGATTAATCTTGAAAGTAAATTCAATCATCGGGGCGCCTTGAGCCATGGTACTTCCCATAAGTAGTTCTCCATCTGGAAATGCACTGAGAAGCAGACCACGCATAAATCCATATGTAAAAAGAGACGCCATATGAGGCTCGTTCGATTCTTCATGCAACCGGCATCTAAATATCAAAGATTTTGCTTCTTCCTCTGTAATTTTAGTGAATGTTGCTGCTGTACCCATAGGATTAAAGATGTTTTCTACAACAGGTTCTACCCATTTTTCCATTGTCCAATCATGTGACTCTTTTTTAATGAAATCCTCGAATAATCCTCTTCCAAAAGCCTCTGCTGTTTGCATAACTGTTTCGATTTTGCCGCCACTGTCTTTCAGTTTTCCTTTTGCCACGTTGAAGGCAGTTTCTCTCCTCTTTAGTAGGGTTTCAACTTCATTTGGCTGCGTAACCCATACGATACTATCTCCCGATTCAATTTTTCTAAATGGTTCGCTCATATTAGTCCCACCATTTTAGTTTAAATAAAAGAGTCTCTCACTTTAAGGATTTTATCGTTTAAATAAATTAATTTATTGAAATATTTATCTAATCCTTCTTCTTCTATCGCTAAGGATATAGTATGTATGTTTCTTGTTCTTGTTTTATTGACTAGATGATAAAAAAACTCAGTAACTATTTCCGGATCGTTGTAGACGATTAAACTACTTAAAGAATCCAGTAACAAATATTTACCTGTGTCCTCATCCACCTCTTTGAATATATTTATTATCTCCAACCCTAGTTTTTCTAGCATAGTCGGGCTTTCAATAAATATACAATTTGGATCAACTTTTGTTATACCAGCAGCACGAGAAATACAATCAATAAATTTAATATTTTTATTATCTAATACATCTCCAAATTGTTTGATAATGTTTTCATATGGTCTTGTTATTGTCACATACACCCAGGCATCTTCAGGTTTGCTACGAGTGTGTTCAAACAATGCCTGTATCAAATCAGAATAGTTGTTTCCAGGAAGTATTATACCTACTGATTGATTAATTGTTATCGCATTAGAAATTCTTTCTCTCAAACCATCAATCAGGGTGTTAGCCATAATTATTTTCACTCTCTAGATTTTAACAACGGCGCTAATTCCACTCCAGCCTCAGATGAAATACTCATTGCAAACTTTGTTCTACTATGAGCTCTCCCTCGCATCTTAATCAACTGAAACGTTCTTATCAGGTCTCCTTTCCTCTCGATATCTCCTACGAATATTATGCCATCTGCGATGAACTCCTCTATGCCGTATTGAGAATATTTAAAAACCCGTGGAGGTACTTCAGAAGTTAAAATGGTTGTGCAGTTCATAGCTGCAAGAGATGACCCAAGTTTAAAAATGAAATCTCTGATCATTTCTGGTGTTTGTAACCTGTAGCACAATGCAGTTATCGAGTCTATTATTAATCGTTTCACATTTAATTCATCAGCTATATCCCTCAATATATCCAGTAGAGCACCGGCATCCTCAACAGTATATTTCTCCGTGTCCAGCCCTAGCCGCTCACTTATAATTCTTAAATCTATAAGATTAACCATTCCTGATTCGATTAGTTTTTTATCATAGAACTTGAATCCTTCCATGTTTTTTGTTAATTTAAATAAGGGTTCGGTTATTGTGAAAAATACTCCTCTTTCACCTTGTTTAGCTCCGTTAATCAAAAACTGCATGCACATAGTAGTTTTACCTGAGCCGCTACTTCCAACCATTAGGACAGTGCTACCTGTGGGGATTCCGCCGCCTAGTTGTATGTCTAGTTCTTCTATTCCTGTTTTACATAGCCCATTTTCTGCCATGAATCTCTCCTCTCTTTGGTTTTTACCATATATACGGTTGTTGGTTATAAAACTTAAGGTTATATTATAGTGCAGGGGAAGGGATTTGAACCCTCGGACTCCTTCGAGACAGGATGTCTCATCGAACCCTTCAATTTTTTGGATGTTTTGATCTTAAGTCCTGCGCCGTTGGCCAGGCTTGGCTACCCCTGCATACAAAGTATGTTTTGATCTGAGTGCGGGCGCCGGGAATTGAACCCGGGCAGAGGGCTTGGAAGGCCCTAATCATAACCCCTAGATCACACCCGCAAATAGGGAGAGAAATAAGTTATTTGTTTTAGTAGTTTGCTATGTTAAAAATAGGCTCTAATCTATTAGCATCTAAGCTTTTATAAAACCAACACACAAAAAAAAGATTAATTTTCCGTCTATCTCAACGAATACTAACTAGTATATCTAATAAATAGCAGATAATAAACTATATATATAATAAAAATGATAAAATAATAGTAACAGGTTGGCAAAAATGAATAACAGAAAATTATCTTATTTGAAAATACTTTTTATCAGTGGCATCTTATTTACAGTAATATTTGCTGGTTGTTTAGAGCAAGAAGCGCCAGAAGAACCAGAGACAATACCTGAAGTTCCACTAGATCACTTGGCCATACTTCCAGATTGGAAGGATGGAGAATATCATGACTATTATGCCACCACGCAGAAACTAACTGATTTAAATGACAATTTCCCAGATTTAGTATACCTCTATTCTATAGGTAAAAGTGTTCAGGGAAAAGATATTTGGTGTATTAGAATAACAAATGAAAAATCGGTCGGTAGAAAATATTCATGTCTTATCGACGGTTGTATCCATGGTAACGAATGGGAAGCTGGAGAAATTTGTCTTTATCTCGCTGAATACCTTCTCATTAATTTTGGTAATAATGCAACAGTTACTAATATTTTGAATACCACTGAAGTCTACATCGTTCCCTTGTTTAATCCCGATGGTAGACAACAGAATACACGATGGAATTATGATGGTATAGATTTGAACCGAAATTTTGATGTAGATTTTGGTAAACTATTAGGACGTGTTGTTCGTATCGGTAAACTCTTCGGCCGGATAAAAATCCCTTATGTAAAAATCCCTCTTCTAGGCACGTATACTAACTGTGGTAGACGACCCTTTTCAGAACCAGAGTCCAGAGCCATTGGGGATTTGATGAAGTCTCTCAACTATCGTGATTTCTCCCTCTATGTTAATTGCCATACCGCAGTGCACAATATAATGAGTCCATGGCTGGTCCCTAATCCACCTTTTGAATTATCACAGAGAGAAAAAAACGTGTTTAACACCGTGAAAGACTGGGTTGAAGAGAACACAGAATATGAAACATATAGAGGGGAAAAAGGCACTAGTAGTGGTAATGTAATGGACTGGTGTTTCAAAGAATTCCGTGTACCATCTTTCCTCTATGAACTTCTGTCACAGGATTATGAGCCATGGTTAGGAGCAGGAAAACATGATCACCTCGTCCACTGGATGAAAGCATCCTTACCGGTACTACTATATCTTCTTGAGAACATTGAAAATCTTCACTATTGGAGAACACCAGATATTCACCCATCCTTAGCAGAAGATATACCTCCGCCACCTCTTCGTTAATCTTTGTCTAATTAGTCAGAATTTTTCCCAATCGGTTAACTAACCAGTATAATGCATGAAATAAATCAATCCATTGATATCCCAATCTTTTGATTTTAAAGCCTCTCAAGATTTTAATAATAACTATTTTGGTTGTTTTACACAGGTAATTGCCATGTATCTAAATTTACGGCTTAAAAAAATGATTACCGGAGAAAAAAATTGGGTGATAAGATAAATGAAAGGGTTTTTACCGGGAGGTTTCGTGATCTTCTCTCCCGAAAAATGTAATGCTTCAGACTTCGTTTCCTCTTTTTGTTTTTTCCATAATGTAACAAAAAGAAAATAGGCTAACCCTTTTAAGATTCCTATAAAATGAAATAAAAAAATATTCTTTGTAATATCTTGTACTTCAATGTTGTCAAATCCTGCGTCTTTCAAATTGGATAAAAACTCTTTAAGAACTATGTAATTAGATACTGCCCAAGTATCACAGTAATATTCATACGCTATTTGCACAAAATAGTTGGATATTTCATCTGGGATAAATCCATCAAGGACTACAAACTTTCCGTTTGATTTAAGAACTCTAGCTATTTCCTGCACAAGTCTCTTTTTGTCTATACTGTAACAACTAGATTCTAAGGCAAATACTCCATCAAAAGAGTTGCTAGGTAACCCTGTTTCACAATAATCTCCCACTATAAATTCAGTATTTGAACTAACGTCTTTCTCTCGTGCAAATTTGTTTGCAAGATGTACTTGCCTAGGAACGAGAGTTATTCCTACGAACTTTATATGGGGATATTTTTTTGCGAGATATATTGATGTTCCACCAACACCGCATCCAGCATCTAAGATTGTACCCTTAGTTGTATTAAGCGAATCTAGATCAAGAAGTTTTCCTACATAATTGTTCATATTAAATTCTGCTTCCTTTATTGTTCTGATGCCCTTTTCATAAAAACCAAGATGTAATGCTAATGAGTCATCTGGTAACAAATCATCGTAATGATCAACAATTTTCTTTTTTACCATGACGTCGTTATTTGCCAAATCGACTTTATTATTATTCATTATTCTACAAGGGAAAAATATCTTACTTTTTAAAATTTATGTTCATAGGCGGCTTTTTCCTGCTTATAAGCTACTCTCTCATTGTGCAAAGCTGGAAACACAAGCTGTTAAGGATTCGATGAAGATACCTGATATTGTATTTTATTTTTTTAAATAGTTCTTAGTGAAATAATCAGTTTTTATCCTTATTTCACTTCTACAATTACTGGCGGATTAGAAAAAAGTGGCTTAAAAGCTTAGAATAATAATACGTCCAGCATAATTATGGATGATTTTTCCTAAGAGGTCCATATAAATCGAGATAACATCTTGTCCAAAAAGAGTGGATTCGTCTATGGTTTCTGCATAAAACTCGACATGCAGTTTTTCAACCCGCCGTAATTTACTAAAGTCAGAAGCAAAAAAATTTCCAACTAGAACTTCTTCACCCGGGGCAAGGGTTGCTTCTGACTGCTTATGATACTCCTCGAGTTCATATAGAGGCCAATTAGATTGAAATCCTTTATAGACAGATGCTTTCATCTTAACGTGTTTTACCTTATCTCCGGTGTTTTTTACGTATGCTCCAATACCGACAACCTTGAACTTATCATGTATTGGTTTTACTTTCAGAGCTAGTTCAAATCCATGAGGTTTTTTATCTTCTGGTTCCTTTGTAGGATACTTTATGTTTTGTTGAGAGTCATCGGTTTGACTGTTTTCTTCAGTGTTTTGATTGTTTTGTTGATTGTGATAATTTATTATAGCCATAGTAAAGATGGTGATAATTGCCGTTGCGAGTAGAAGAATCGTTATTAGGAGCGGCATGGTTTTCTTCATTTCTTTTTTTACTCCCTACCTATTTCTATTATAGAAGTTTTTTATTTAATAATATATATATTTTATAGAACAAATATCCTACAACAAAACAAGATATGACACGGTTTTATACTGTTTCATTTCTACATTGCCATTTTAACCTCCAAAAAGAAAAGAAGGGGGTTAGTAAGATCCGCGAAAATACCATCAAAAACTTTGTCGCTTTTTCACAGGTTCTTTAAATAATGATAACCCTTAGATTACACCCCCGTAATTTAAGGGGAGAAAACATTTTAGACGTTTTTGAAGATTCTGGAAAAATAATGTTTGTTTCTTGAACTAACTTTGAAAAGAAATGTTTAATTATTGCTTTGAACATTCATAAATACGTGGGAGAGAAGATGCAGGATATAAAACGTATAGTTATCCCAGTTGACAACACTGAGGCCTCTAAAAATGCTGTCAGAAGAGGAGCATTTCTGGCTAAATTGTTGGGTATTAACGCTAAAGTAATTACTGTTAATGATACTCATCAATTTATAGCTTCAGTTGTCATCGAGGAGAAGCTAAGAAAAGAAGCTGAATCTTTTCTTGAAAATTTCAGGAAAATCGGTGAAGAAATTGGAATAAAACTTGAAACAGAGCTGATTTCAGGTAACCCTGCTGAAGAAATTGTAAAATTTACAAATGAGAATGATCTTATTATCATGGCGAATCATGGTAAAAAGGGGATCGACAGGTTTATGCTGGGTAGTGTATCTGAGGAAGTAGTTCGTAATGCTCCTTGTTCTGTTTTAGTTATAAAATCGAATTAGTGGGTTTTTTTTTAATCTTTTTTGTCCTTAGATTTTTTCTCTTTGTCTTTTACTTTGTAGTCTGCATCTATGGTTTTATCGTCGTCTGATGGGTGACCTGACCAGGTTTCATCTTTTTTATCTGAGGTAGTTTGTTGTTGCTGTTGTTGTGCTTGTTGTGCAGCTTGTTGATATATAGCTGCAGATGCCTTCTGAAGAATGTTTGATAAATTATCGGTTTTTTCTTTTATCTTATCTGTGTCGTCTCCTGATAATGCTTCTCTTAGTTCTTTTAGTGTTTTTTCTATGTTTTCCTTGTCTTCTTTAGAGATTTTATCTTTTAACTCATCTAATGTTTTCTGTGTGGTGTGAGCAAGTGCGTCTCCATTGTTTCTTATTTCTACTTTCTCCTTGCGTTTTCTATCCGCCTCTGTATGTTCTTCTGCTTCTTTTTTCATTCTAGTTATTTCTTCATCTGAGAGTTTTGTAGAACCTGTGATACGTATACTTTGTTCTTTTCCTGTTCCAAGGTCTTTTGCTGCGACGTTAAGTATGCCATCGGTGTCGATATCAAACGTTACCTCTATCTGTGGAATACCACGTGGTGCAGATAATATGCCATCTAAGTGGAAACGACCTAGGCTTTTGTTGTCTGCAGCCATAGGTCTTTCTCCTTGTAAAACATTTATTTCCACACTGGTTTGATTATCTGCTGCTGTAGAAAAAATCCTGCTTTTCTTCGTCGGAATAGTAGTGTTTCGTATTATAAGCTCTGTTGCCACACCACCAAGTGTTTCTATACTCAATGTTAGTGGTGTAACATCCAGAAGCACGATGTCTCTATCGATATCTCCTGAGAGTACACCAGCTTGTATAGCAGCTCCAATAGCTACGCATTCCATAGGGTCTACGTCACGTTTAGGCGGCTTACCAAATATTTCTTCAACCTTTTTCCTAACTCGAGGCATCCTTGTAGTTCCACCTACAAGTACTATATGGTCGATATCATCGGGTTTAAGCTTTGCATCTTTCAAAGCCTGCTTGCAAGGCTGTTCGGTTTTATCGACAAAAGGAGAAATTATCTCTTCAAGCTTCGCCCTTGTAAACTTCATTTCCAAATGCTTAGGTTCATTATCAACAACCGTAATATAAGGAAGATTAATATCAGTCTGAAGTGTCGATGAAAGCTCAATTTTCGCTTTTTCCGCTGCCTCGAGGATACGTTGATGCGCTTTGGGATCCTTTTTAAGATCAACATTATGTTTCTTCCTGAATTCATCTACTATATAGTCTACCAATGCCTGATCCATATCAGAACCACCAAGCTGTGTATCACCATTAGTAGAAAGCACCTCGAAAACACCCTCACCAACTTCCATTAGTGTTATATCAAAAGTTCCACCGCCGAAATCATATACCGCTATCTTATGATCACCTTTCTTATCAAGACCATAAGCAAGAGAAGCAGCAGTAGGCTCATTAATAATACGTTTCACATTGAGACCAGCGATCTTACCAGCATCCTTAGTAGCCTGACGTTGATCATCATCAAAATACGCTGGAACTGTAATCACCGCATCCGTTATCTTTTCTCCAAGGAAATCCTCTGCATCCTTCTTTATCTTCTGAAGGATAAAAGCGCTAATCTGCTCAGGAGAATATTCCTTATCACGGGCCTTAACCTTCTCACCACGCCCCATCTTACGTTTTATACGATGAACCGTACCCTCAGGATTGGTAACAGCTTGACGTTTAGCAGCTTCACCCACAAGCATCTCACCATCTTTAGTAAACGCTACAATAGACGGAAAATAAGGTTGCCCCTCAGCGCTTTTAATAACCGTTGGCTTACCAGCCTCCATTACAGATACTTCAGAATTGGTTGTACCGAGATCAATACCAATAATTTTTCCCATATTTTTTCTCACCTCTTATTCATCTTTTCTTTTTTTAGCAACAATAACTTGAGAAGGTCTCAACAGTTTATCTTCCATTAAATATCCTTTTTTTACCTCCTCTACAATTATTTCATCTTCACAATCCTCTTTTTCTATTGACGAGACTGCATGATGGAGATTATGATCAAATGTTTTTCCCACACAGTCGATACACTTAATTTGTTCTTTTTCAAAGAAACTTTCAAGATTATTTAATATCAGTTTCAAACCATTTTTAGGATTTTTATCTTCATATGCTTTTTCAAGTAATTCATTGAGATCAATTAACTCTGAAAGATACTTTCTCTTGGTTTCATATTCTTTAGAACCTAATTCTTTTTCTATTCTCTTCTGATAGTTTTGAAAATCAGCGTAACTTCGAAGTAGTTTGTCGTTTTTTTCTTTTAACTCTTGCTTCAGTTGTCTAATTTCTTTCTCAAGTTTCTTAGTTTTCAACTGTAAAGTATCAGTTTTTTTATCGTAACTATTTTTCTTTTTTTCATTATCTTTTTTAGCTGGCATAGTTCCATAAAAACATAAAAGAAAAGGGAGAGGAGTGGGATGGTTCTAGTATTCCATGCCACCCATGCCACCTGGCGGCATACCACCGGGTCCACCCGGCGGCATTGGCGGTCCTGCTCCGCCGCCTTTCGAAGCGATGACATCATCGATTCTAAGTATCATAGTCGCGGCTTCTGAGGATGCTTGTATTTCTTGAACACTTACACGTAGTGGTTCTATGACTTTGTTTTTGAGCATGTTGTCTACTTTTCCACCTATTACGTTGATGCCGGTGTGTTTGTTTCCTTTTTTGTGTGCTCTTCGTATTTCAAGCATCATATCTATTGGATCTAGCCCTGCGTTTTCCGATAGTGTCTTCGGTACAACTTCTACAGCGTTTGCGAATGCTTCAATTGCCATTTGTTCTCTACCGCCGACAGAGGGCGCGTAGTCTCGTAACGCCATTGCTATAGCTGTAGCTGCGGCTCCTCCTCCCGCGGTCATTTTACCGTCTTCCAAGGCAACCTTGACTACGGAGAGTGCATCATGTATTCCTCTTTCTAACTCGTCGACGACATGTTCTGTACTCCCTCGGATTAATATAGATACTGCTTTTGGGTTCTTACAATCGGTTACAAACGTCATTTTGTCGTCACCGGTTTTTATTTCTTCTACATTACCTGCTTTACCAAGGTCTTCTAGGGTTAAATCATCAAGGTTCGCTACAATTTTCGCACCAGTAGCTTTTGATAGTTTTTCCATGTCGCTTTTCTTAGCGCGTCTCACAGAGTAAATCCCATTTTTTGCTAGGAAATGCTGAGCTATGTCGTCGATACCTTTCTGACAGATTAGAACATTCGCACCGCTTTTTTTGACTTTGTCAACCATCTTCCTGATCATTCCTTCTTCTTCATTAAGGAATGCTTGTAGCTGTGATGGATCTTGTATCTGTATCCTTGCATCTACTTCTGTCTTTTTTACTTCTAACGCAGCATTCACCAGTGCTATTTTCGCGTTTTTAATGTGTCTTGGCATTCCTTCATGGACTCGTTCTTTGTCAAGGATAATACCTCTTATGATCTCGGTGTCTCTTATTCCGCCTCCTTGTTTCTTCTGTATTTGGATGTTGTCAAGATCAACAGATGTTTTCCCCTCGGTTTTTTCTGCAACACGGGTTACAGCGTCTACAACGACATCTGCAAGGACATCTTTTTCTGTACTTGCTCCTTTGCTAGCCATAGAAGTCATAGCTATATCTTTAAGTGTTTTCTTGTCTCCCTGTTTTATAGGTATAGCTATTTTATTGAGTGTTTCTACTGCTCGTCCTGCTGCAAGTTTGAATCCACCGCAGATCACAGTTGGATGAATATTTTGATCCAATAGCTCCCCAGCATATTTTAACAGTTCTCCAGTTAGTATCACCGCTGTAGTGGTTCCATCACCACATTCCTCATCTTGTGATTTAGCTACTTCTACTACCATTTTTGCAGCTGGATGTTCTACATCGATTTCTTTCAAAATTGTTGCTCCATCGTTGGTTACTACGACGTCTCCCATTGAATCAACGAGCATTTTGTCCATTCCTTTTGGACCAAGTGTTGATTTTACCGCGTCAGATATGGCTCTTGCTGCCATTATGTTGTTTGATTGTGCTCCTTTGCCTTTTTCTCTTTTTGTTCCTTCTCTTAATACTATTATAGGTTGTTGTCCAGTCATCATAATTTTCTTTCGCCTCCTTATAAATATACTCTACGAGTGAAATCGGTATAAAAACACTTCTATATAAACTTTTCTCTCTGGCCTTCTGTAAAAAATAGAGTTGTCAAATCAAAGTTGGAAAAATAAAGTTGGTATTTAATATCTCATTATTGATATAACAGGATTGATGGAAATATCTATATACTGATATTCAATTTAAAAGCGAGATATGGTGATTCTGTTATGAATGTACTACAAAAAGAGTTAGCAAGATGTGTAACAAGGTATCAAGAAGCAAGAAAGAATTTGGATAAATGTATAAAAAATGCTTTAGACAGAGGATTAACAGGAGAAGAAATACTAGCAGTTGCAGAAAGATACCATTCAGGTATGCCATTTTGTAGCATAATAATTCTAAATGAAATTCTAAATTATGAAAAAAACATAAGACAAACCCCTATTGATATTGTCAAAGAGAGAAAAGATGAACGAGGGGATGCATAAAATAGTAGAAGATTAATATTTATTCAGTAATAGATAATTTCTGATATTTTATTGACTTTCTCATAAGTGTAAGCCATTTGTTATCTCGTTCAATAGTAATACCTGCTTCTTCACTTGGAGTTTTACCATTAAGTGATTCATGCGATCTGGTGATTTTAAAATAAATATACTTATATCAACGGTTTTTTCCTCAACCAGTCAAGGTCACTGATATACAACTTTCTAATATCAGATAAATCAAACTTAAGCATAGCCAGACGTTCCAGCCCTAGACCCCACGCCAAAACAGGGTTCTTGATACCAATTGGTTCAGTAACTTCTGGTCTAAAAATACCACTCCCACCTAGCTCCATCCATTCATTATTCCAGAAAACTTCAACCTCCATACTTGGCTCAGTATATGGAAAATAAGCCGGCCGGAAACGAATCTTTTCAAAACCTATCCTACGGTAAAATTCTTTCAAGACACCTATCAACTGTCTAAAAGTAGTATCCTCCTCATGAACAATACCCTCAATCTGATAAAACTCAGGCAGATGAGTAGCATCAAGATTTTCCTTTCTAAAAACACGACCTATAGAAAAAACCTTAGAAGGCGGCTTCGGGTTATTATACAAATAACGAATCGTGTTAACCGTAGTATGTGTCCTCAGCAAGGCTCGTTCTCCTTCATCTTCGGAAAACTTGTATCCCCAACCAGTAGAAGAGGTAATACCACCATCCTCATGTACCTTTGCAATCCCGTCAACCAAATCTTTTTTCCCTATTTTAATCTTTGACGGGTTCTTACAATACAAAGTATCCTGCATTTCCCGAGCAGGGTGATCCTGAGGAATAAAAAGCATATCCATATTCCAGAAACAGGATTCAACAAAATCCCCTTCAATCTCTTGGAAACCCATCTCTAAAAATATCTGCCTAATCTTAGATATTAAGTCAACTAATGGATGAGCCTTTCCACCATATCTTGCTGGGGCAAACGCATTGATATCATACGGTCTGATAATCTTATTCTTCCACTCACCAGCTTTAATAACAGTGGAGGTTATCTGGGAAATCTCGTCTTTGATCTCAATGCCTCTTTGAAGTACCTCCTTTCCATTTTCAGTTAAAATAATGGTACTTGTGACAAGTTCCTTCTCTCTAACTACATTTTTTCTAGATAACAATGATTTAATCTTAGTTTTGTCAATTTCTATATTAGGTTTCTCATTTAGATATTTGAGTATTTTTTCGTCTTCACTCTCAGTTTTTAATGTTTTCTTTCCCACATCGGTTATCTCTAAAATAGTGTCCTTATGTTCTTTTTTGATGTTTGCCCAACCTTTTTTCTTTAACCAGCCTATGGCAACCGGAACCTCATTTTTTTCTAAAACACTTGATAGATCCTTTAAAGATGCTTTTCCATTTTTATTAGATATCAACTGTAAAGCCCGTTTCTCTGGAAGCCCTTTTTTCAAAAACTGTTTTCCTTCTTTTCCCAGCGAATAAACTGTTTTGATATGTTCTTCGACTTTTACAAGTTTTTTTGATTGAAGCCACGAAGAGGCATTCATAACCTCAACTTCTTGGTGGAAATCACCATTTTTTAGAATGTCCTCTGGCGAGGCTCTTCCTTTAAGTTTTTTAAGTGTTAAAAGTACTTTTTTCTCGTTTTGTGACAGCTCTTTGATTGTTCTGTCTATATCCATCACTGTCTGAAATCATTTAGTTATGTATTAAGATATCGATTGTGATAAATTGTCTTTTTATAGGTAGGTTACTGGTGAATATAACCTTTTTATTAGATAAAAATCATAGTTGTGAAAACAGTCTGAGAATCCAAAATAAAAAAAGAAAAAGAGAAAAGTTTAGTTTGTCACCAGGAGGATTATGAATTAGTCGTTCTGCCAAAGATATGCTGTACGAGGTTTCCAAATAATTGATTGTTTGCTTTCTGACTAGGAAGTCCACAGAATGGTACATTTACCAAGAAATTCGCCTGTCCGCTCATACCATTGAGTGTGTCTTTTGACCATGCTTTAATCCAATACTTTCCTTTTTCAGTCCAAGTATGACCAAGGGTTATTGCTTCCCCGGAGTTATATGGTCCAAGCCAACCAGTATTTGAGCCATCATCCCAGTCAACCCTGTAATATATATCATGTCCATCTGGATCTGTTGCAACGAACGTGTAATCATACTCTATTCCTCCAATTACCCAGTGTGAACCAGATATGTTCGGTTTATACGGATCCTGGTTTTCAACAATAGAAATAACCGATGCTTCTGACCATTCGCTTACGACTCCCCAGATGTCTTTGGCTTTAACTTTTACTTCATAGTCTCCAAGCTCAGACCAGGCATGCTCTGCATCTACTGTTTGCCCTGATGGATATGGACCCAGCCAACCACTATTGGTTCCATCTCCCCAGTCGAACAAGTAATAAACATGTTCTCCTTCTGGATCAGTAGCGACAGCTGAGAATGTGCATTCTACATCACGGATCCATTCATCTGGTCCGTCTGGTGCGTCAGGTGTCTCTGGCGGCTCGCTTGGGTCATCGCTCCATATTCGTACGGAGGGATCACCAAGAATGTTATAGGCTTCAAAGTAGTATTGAGTATAGCCTCCTCCACTGTAGTTTTGGTAGAGGTAAATAAGTGCCATATCAGTCATTCCACTAATCCATTCAAGACCGTCATCCCACCATGCTTGGAACATTGCTTTCTCGAGAATGTCATCTTCGTCCCATAAGGTACCAGCAGAAGCTCCCCAGAATGCAAGCCCTGCTTTATCAGCTTCTCGTAGCCAGGTTTCTCCAAAACATTCTGAATCGCCAAATGTATTTGTAGAACATGCATGACTACATACAAATGGATACATATTTTCGTTCATAAGAGCTTCGACATCTGACTTATAGAACGGTGGTCCATCTCCCCATCCGCTTGGACCTCCATGGCCCGAATATATAACAAGACTTCTACCATCATTGATTGCATCACGAACATCTTGAGTTGTTGCCCCATAGGTATAAGTGTAGAGTTTGTCACAGGTATACCCATTTGGGTCAAGATAATTGTCAATGACATAGTTATGTGTCCCTTCTGAAATCCAGTATCTATCTGTTGATGCTAGGAACGCTGCTTTTTTTATCCATTCATTTGATGGAAAAACTCCCTGTTCATAATAGACGGTCTTGTCTACCATAGCCATAACATGTGATTCAAGTGCTGCAGGAAAACGACCTATGAAGATATCTGGGAAGTAATCTGATCCGTCAACGGTCACGTAATACAAATCAGCTTCACTGTATGAGGCAGAACCTGTAAATGTTGGAATTTGCGGGGTATCTCCAACGAGAAGAACATATGCAGGTGGAATAGTCCAGGTATCATATGCATCTTCGATATAATTATAGATGTTTTCTTTTGTTGGTCCACCAGGTATATCTGATGTTTTTGTAACAGTTACATCGTAACCAAGTGTTTGCTTCAAATTTGATAGAGGTTGAATTTCATCATGGAAGCTATCATATACAATAATCAAGTAACCCTCTTGATCTCTTGGAGCATTTCCCATACTATTTTCATAATAGCCGTAGTTTGCAAATGCTAACTTGAACAAGTTTTCGAAAGAAGAAGATGTATAACGCTCTATTTTTTCATACGTTTGTGTCATATCGCTGCCTGGAAGATTTATTACGATCTCACAGGCAGTCATTGTCTTAATTTCACCTGAGAATGGGTTGTACTGTAACGGTGAAACCTCAACAAGAGCGAAGCATCGTCCTCTTATCACGCCTACATCAGCAACTTTTGCTATATTACCTGGAGTAAATGCGTTATTCATATAATATTGATTGTCAATAACAAATTCTTCTGTGACTCCAGGGATTTTTTGGACTGATGGTTGTAATGGTACAATCCTTTCTGGAAGACCCAGTTCGTTTAGTGATGTCGATTCCCAGGATATCGATGTTGCTACAACCTCAGGGTCCGCACCTTGTGGTATCTCCAACATGTGTTTTATAATAGGTAGTTGTGCCTCACCTATAATAGTAGTAAATCCTTCACCAGGTACCTCTACTGTTGCAAATACTCCTCCTTTTGTATGAACAGTCCCAAAGTCAAATACCGGAAAATTAACGGTAAATTTAATAGCCGATTCATCGACATTGTTGACTTCAAACTCGAGACTAGTAACCCGTTCATTTAAAACTCGTCCTGTTACTAATATGTCGCTTGTTCCGACAACAGATGTCAACGCCGCTAAAATAAGTATAACAGCAGCTCCAATAATTTTGATTACGTTGGTGTTTCTCCACATTTAAAAACCCCCATTGTAGTCAACCTGTGTTAACTAATTATACCTTTCGTACAATGATAAAGAAAAAAACACCAGGGGAATTAGAAAAGTTATATGACAATATAGTTTTTTATAGGAAAATGGTAATACGTGTCTTCGTTGGGCTCGTAGCTTAGGTTGGTTGGAGCACCCGGCTGATAACCGGGAGGTCGAGAGTTCAAATCTCTCCGAGCCCATTTTTAGTTATTAGAGATAGGATCGCCGACAGAATAAAAAAAGAAGGAAGAGTTGTTGGTTCTCTATTGAAGATTTAATATTCTTTTATAGATTGGATGTGATGCAAATACCTGTTTTAACAACAGGTTTGAGAATTGCTGTCTCTTCAGATTGTTATTGTTGCTATTTTGTTGGTTGCTTTGACTGTTTAGATAGATAACTGGCATAGTAACTGGTAAGGAATCCGACCAGTTACTTTCAACATCATAAACATCCTTGGCTTTCACACGTACCTCATAGGTACCTTTTTCAGCCCATGCATGACTTGCTTCTATAGTTTCATCTGCGTTGTACGGGCCTAGCCAGTCACTATATGTGCCGTCTCCCCAGCTCCATTTATAGAATCTTTGATTTTCATTAGGATTAGCTGCGCTCGTAGTGTAGGTATATTTTTCTCCAGGTTTTCCAGATGTTGGACCCTGTGGTCTATTAGGTTTCTTAGGGCGTTCGTAGTCGTCAGATATTATAAACCAAACTTTAGCATCATTTTCATCGACACTTGTACTTCCATCAGGCAGATATTCTCCTGATGTTGTGATATAACCATCATCTATTATCACAGTATCATTATCTACTAGTTTGTCTTCAATGATGTCATATTTACAGTGAAACATCGCACAGTCCCAATCCGGAATTTGATTATCAACACCTCCGCCTACCCAACTACTTACATCTGCAAGGTCATCTCCACTCCAGAAATCTCTATCCCACACTTTGATAGTAATCCGCGGCAGGGTTATGTAGAGATTAACTTGATATATCACATCCTCAGTGTGATCATCCTCATTATGTGAATATTCATCATTAATTTCATGAATCCAATTCTCCCCATCATCAATAGACAACCGATAAGACCAATCTGCCCCGGGATATTCAGGTAACACTTCGATATCATCTAGCATTTTTACCCTATGAATAGTAACATCTAGTATCGCATTTGCATTACAGTTAGTCGCTTGTAAAGACAGGTCGAGTTCAGCATCAACCCCTTCCCATTCCTTGATTTTTTCATCGACTTTAACAAGATATTTTGCATCAGGAGAATACCATAACTTTGACCAACCACCATGACTCGGGCCCATACTTCCTGAGATTAAGAAAGAATCAAAAGTACCACCAGGTACAGTTACCTCTTCCTGTTTAACAAAACTTATTGTTTCGTTCTCAAACGGTCCTTCAGCACTAAAATCATCATCATAGAGACCATCCACGAAGATATGTCCATATAGATTTGCATATGTGTCGGCACTCCATGGATCCTCTTTGGGATCAATTGGAAAATCAAAGAAATCAAATGGCGGCGTAAACGTCATGCCTAAGGTTACATCTGTCTGCCGTGTTATTAATAACTTATATTCTCCTGAAGCAGAAAACTCAAAATCCTTTATCGCCAGGGTTGACATTTCAATATGTGCCACTCCTTCAACATCCGCTTCATATGTTCCAAATCCAATGCCAAAAATTTCCAATTGAGCAAGTAAATCTCCATTGATATCTAAGGTGTATTCATCGGTATTTTCATTGATATCAACAACCTCTACCCTCATGTTCGTTATCCCTTTGTCTGGATCCATCCCATTGATACCAAAGACCTCTGAAAGGACGAAATCAAAATGCATGTCATATATCCAAAAGCTTCCAAGTGACCATTCTGGTAATTCTGCCATATCTGAAGAACCACGGTTCATAATGTTAGAGTTTATACTGTTAGTATCCCTATTCACGGATGATGCACTTACAAAAACGCTGCTGCTGATAAACATAGCTATCAAAACAGCTGATAATATCCTATATTGATTTTTCGTTTTGATAATCTGTCATCCCCTATTCATAACAAAATCTTGGTCTTATTATTAAACACTAGAAATCTATCTAAAATTTGAAGGAACAGTGGATTTGTGGATTGTTGACTACTTTGCTGATTTTTTGGTGTTGTAAGAGAAACCGGAATAACGTCGTAATCGCTGCTATCCTCCTTATTTACCACTTTGATCTCCCCACTATACTGTTGATTAGGTTCATCTGGTGCCTTAACCGAAACCTGTACTGTTACCGATCCATCCTCTGGTTCAAGGTCGTTTCCACTCTTTGGACTAAAACTCCATTTTGTGCCCCAGTTTGGCCAGGTTTTAACCTCCCAGTCAAGCTTTGAATGAGGGTCACCAATGTTTTTAACCCTAAAACTATCAGTAACGGTTCCACCAGGTGGCACTTCACCCCAGTTAATACTACCTTCGCAGTCCAAATCTGGTTCTGGTTCGTAGTCATCTGTTATCTTGAACCATACTTTGGCGTTGTTTATACCGTCACCGAGTGTAACTTTGTAACCTCCATCATCTGATGTAGAGTCACCTGTTAACTCATCTGTTGCGAGATTATATGTTCCATGGTAGATTGCGGCTCGTTTGTCTGAAACGTCGTCATCTTTTCCACCTCCAGGATAAGCACTTACATCTGCAAGATCATCGCCGCTTATCACGTCGTCATCCATGAGTTTTATGGTAAACTCTACAGTGGTATCATCGACATGGTATATGTGTACCTGTTGCGCATCCCAAGTATGTTCAGATATCCATTGAAATATCCACCAGCCATCAAAATCTCTGTTGTAGTTATATTGATATCTTGTTTTACCATCTGCTTCGGCACCAACGCGATAGTACCACTCAGGTTTTATTCCGCCTCGTAAATCCCACCATTCGTCTATCTGATCGAAATCTCCTTCATCTGGATCATTAGTGATTCTATGGATCTCGATATCAACTTGCTTATCACCTCCACCAGATGATGTATAGTCAACATAATTTGCGGAATACCCAATGCTTGAGCAACCATAGGGAATTCGCATATAGCCGCCGTCCTCACCCCAGTCTTGACCCCATGAGTTTCGCATGAACCAGACACCATTAGAGCCTTGGTTGTCATCCCAGCCAACTAGTACTACTGCATGATTGACGTCCCCACTTTCACACCCATTGAATATGCCGCCGTTATAAGCCTGCATAGCTGCATTGGCACGGACGGCTACCGATACCGGGCCGTAATCCATAATGGCCTGTTTGATGTTATTCACAGGTGGGATACCGTGCGCACTGCCGATGAAAGTCCAGTCATCAATCAAGTATTCATGTGGATACGGGCAATTGCATGGGGCTTCATAGCCGACGTAGGGAAATTCATCTTCCATAACAGCTCCTGTACCGCCACAGGGATCTGTCTTCCACTGATGATAATCATGGGCCCACCAGCCACCATTACAACCATATCCATCTCGGTTGCAGCTTACAAGCCACTGCTCAGAGAGATCTTCTTCTGCACCGTCTTTTATCAAAATGTTGCACTCAAGCGGACCGACGGTTGCAAATGCCCAACAACTTCCACAATTGCCTTGACTTTTCACCGGGGTACAACCACCAACATCACGCCAGTCGAAATAATCAGGCAAACCACCTCGCGGTGTACACGGATCAAACGTTACACCAACCCACCAATCATCGGGCACCCTCAATCCACAGAGTTCATCTAACGAATAATCCGTAGCAGAGTTCTCACCAACGGCGAATGTCCATCCTTCTTCCGCCCCTCGTTTCTGCAACGCAGCGATATCTTCACTTGAAAGCCCAGTAGAAGAACCACTATTTCCAGACGAAGATTCTATAAGGATAAATCCACTAGATATCCAAGCAGCTATGCCGCCCACGAGATGATATACGTTTGAAAAATCATGTTCAATAAGATAGCTGCAGGCTAACTCGCTCAGGGCGGCATCATCCCCGTACACAAGAATATTCTCGTTTTTGTATTCACTTAATTTTTGAAGAAAACATTCGGAACATGCCAAAAATGGTATAGAAAGCGCTCCAGTGATATGCCCAGAGTCATATTCTTCACGACTTCGTACATCCACGATAACAAAGGAGTCGTCTGCTGTCATAATCTGATTTGCTTCTTCCGCAGTAACATCAATAGAGCTCGGAGATTTTTCAAGCTCATTATCAGAGTTCTTTTCATGTACGCTGCTAACTCCACTTCCCAAAATACTGCCAATCATCAGCATGGTTATTACAAAAACTATCACTGCATTATATCTATTCTTTGTCTTCATTCCTTTTACCTCCACCAAAAGTATTTTATTGAAAATATACTATATATTATTAAACCTTTTTATTTAATTATTTTTCTTAAAAAAATGAGAAAACGGTATATAGAACTATATAAAAAAAGAATTTAAACTGCATTTATTGACTTAATATTTGGTCAAACTGATAATCTTCCCACTTCTTTTCACCTAATAAAATCTCTAGCTCAACAGGCGTAATAATCGGTACTTTATACTGCAAGTAATCATCAATAGCAATCCTAGGACAGGCAGTAGAAACAAAACAATCTATATCTCTAAATCCAAGCAATGAATCCGGTGTGAAAACATCCATTGCTATAAACATTGATTTCTTACCATTACTATCAAGTATATTTTTAATCTTGTAGGACGTATCAATTCTCTGTTGACCCTGTTTCAACCCGATTAGAATTCCAAATACTTCAGCATTTTTAGCCTTTGCAATTGCCCCATATCTCTGCCTTAAAATCGTGGTTTTAAGTTCTTCCAACTCCTGTTTTTTCACCCTGTTTTCATAAGGATCAGCTGCAATAACTGGTTTCTTTGAACTGAGAAGTAATCCCAATGGATGAAAATTACCACTCCCGATAAATAGATATGAATCAATTTTATCGCGGATTTTCAAACCCGATGAGAAGTCACATCCAAGTACCTGTCCCTTTGCAGATATTCTAATATCTCCTTCTGAAATAACAGGTTCAAAATTGTGTTGTTTTAATATTTCAGCAGCCTCATTTAGCAAATGCAAGTGTTGAGCTGTAGTTACAACACCTATTTTTTTACCAACTAGATGTGGAATTGATTTTTTTATAGCCTGGGAAACAGCTCTAGTAGAAAAAGCGTTAATAAAAACAGTAGGAATCGAACTTTTTTTGATATCTGGAATCGGTGTATGTCCAATTTGTATTACACATTGAACCTTCAAATTTTTCAATGCATCGTTTGGAGGGTCGCAGGCTCCATAACAAGGATCTGCGACGACTATAACAGTTGAACCTGTCTTGTTTTCTAGATATTTAACGATTTGTGATACATATTGTTTTAACCCCTCGGGAATCTGTAGAGCTATGGTTTTATAATCTTTTTCTCTGATTTTTTCTACAGCTTCCTCCAATTCAATTGAATATCCCGGTATTTCCATTATTTTTCCTCTTGAACTCTTTTTAGTATCTCCCAGAACGCTTTCATTCTAGACTGGTAATCCTCTTTAGACATATCAACTATAACGGGTTTTTCCTCTGGAGAATAGGGTTCAAATGTTTTCTTTTGATTAAGGTAGACTTCCCAGCGTCCATCTGAAACAGTTTTTTTCTTAAGACGTTTATCCAACCATTTCCTCACTATGTTATCTAGAGCAGTTGTTTGGACTAGTATGAAAACTGCGTTGTTTTCATCTGCGATTTCTTTTGCCATATCTCTATATCTCTTTTTTTGGAAGGTTGCATCTACTACAACGTTACTCTTTTTTTTCAATATTTCAGCGGCTTTTTCAATTACTTTTTCATAGGTATAATCTACTTTTTCTTGTGAGTATAAACCTGTATTGATTGGATCATGGTGTCGTTCGTATTTATCAATACCAGCGATTTCTTTTCTCACAACATCTGTGTTTATATACGATGCATTGTAGTCAACGACTAATTTCAAAGCTAACGTCGATTTTCCAGTACCGCTAAGTCCACTAACAACAAAAATAATAGGTTTATCAATCTGTAAATCAACTGATAGCAACGAGGTATAATAATAGGATAACTGATAGTATTTTTTTGTTGTTTCAACGATTTCTTTTATTTCTGATTCTTTTACATTTGGATCATTTAATCTAAAACCAATAACCTTCCCTCGTACATATGCTCTATATGATTTGTAAAAATTCAACACTTCAAATATATCTCTGTCGCCGCTTTTCTCTACATAACGATTTATTAAATAACTAGACAGAAACGGATGATTTAAAAAGTCAAGATCCATGGCAAGAAACCCAATATCTGAAGCGACATCGCAATAACGAAATCTTTTGTTGAACTCTATACAATCAAAAATGTATATCTTATCTGATAAAACAATATTTCCAGAATGTAGATCACCATGGGAGTCTTTTATTCTTCCATTTTTTATTCGTTTCTCAAAAACATCTTTTTTCTTTTTAAAGAAATCATCATTCGCTTTTTTTATAAACTCATAGATGTCTCTTGGAATTGTAACGTCAACTACTGATATGGTCTGTTCAAAGTTTTCGTCTATGTTCTTTTTTATAGATTCCAAACGCCCAAATTTTTCAATTTCCTTAGATTTCTCTCCAGATTTATAAAAATCAATAAGAATATCGCAGATTTTATCTATTGTTTTTTCAGCGACTTTATTTTGTTGAAGAAGCTTCGTCATTATGTGTTCCTGTGGAAATTCTTTCATTTTCACTGCATAATCAACCACTCGTCCACTACCACCTAATACCATTTTGTTATCTTCCAATGTAATAGGTACAACATCGAGATAAATATCAGGGCATAGCCGTCTATTCAACCTTATTTCCTCTTCACAATAATATTTCCTTTTCTCAAGAGTTGAAAAATCAAGAAATCCAAAATCCACTGGTTTCTTAACCTTATAAGCATATTTTCCAGTTAAAGCAACAAAAGAGATATGCGTCTGCAAAACATCCACGGAGTCAACATCAGACCCATAGAATCCGGGGTTTTTCAAACTTTCAAAGATTTTAGGCTGATCCATCAACATAAGAGGAAAAGCTTACCTTATAAAAGGTTTATCACATGATGGTTTCGAACCTTTATTCAATCTTCAGTTTTCCCCTTGCAAAAACTATTTAAAAAGTTACAATTCAATAATCGGCAATTCGCCTTTATATCCATCATAAACTTGAGGAATAATACTTGGGAACTGGCCTACTTTTCTATAAACCCTAATCAGTTGAATTTTGAGGAGAGTTTTGAAGATAGGACATAGTAGAAGGAAAGACCAAAGTATAGTTACTCTTTTCTTAACAAACTTGGATATTTCTTCCGCTGTAATTAAGCCGTCTTTGTTCTTATCGGCGGTGATACCTAAAAAGCCAAGATTAAGCGCGTATACATATTTATCATCAGATTGGTTAATAGATGGATTTAAAGCATATGTAAGAAATAATGAGACGCCTGAACTCATTGTAGAAACTTTTTGTTCTTTGCTCGACGCTAAAATGACACGATTCGTATCATCTATGTCTGTAGTAAGCTCTTCGTTAAACTCTCTTGAACAGTCGAGTTTTTTCCTACCGTCAATTTTTGTGCTACGTCCATCGATTAACCCTCCACTATGGCAGCTTTCAAAAACAATGAACATTCCCTTAACATTTATTTGGTCAAAATATTCATCAAGTTCATCATCTGTAATAAAATTAATAAGCTCCCCATCTTCGTTAATATTAGTATCATATGGACAAATTATTTCATCCTTTCCATCTTTTTCATCGCCATTATCATCGGGTAATGTACCTCCATGACCATTGAAAAAAAAGAATAAAATGTCATCGGCATCAGTATTATTTTGTAACCACATTAATGCATCTGTTATGTTGTTTTTAGTAGCGTTTTCATTTGTCAAAAATTTAACATTCTCATTTTTCCAGTTTTTTGCAGATAAAGTAGCATTATAAATTCTATAACGATCGATAATGATTTTATCCTCAGGCAGATCGTTCACATCGATCTCATAGTCCAATATCGTCACAATAACAGCCCAGTATTCGGTTTCACCATCATCACCACCATTATTCGAAGAATAAAATGTTGGAGATCCATATGTTGTTGGTGTCAAAGTTGTTCCTAAGATAAGGAGCGAGGCACCTATAATTATTAGTTTATTCATATTTATTTCTGAGGATATATATTATTGTGTTATATAATATTTCTGTTGCTTTCACTGAGTAGCATGGTTTATTGTGCAAAACCTCACATAATAAACAACATAACAACTGTATTAGCCAACAATAGCAACAAGGCAGCTGGAACAAGCATCTTATACATACCAGTAAACTCTGTTTTCAGATATTCACTACTTACTACAACGCATAGATGAAGCGGCGAAATCAAATAACCAACAAGCGAGCTAACATACATAATACTCGCTAATGCAACCATGTTGACATCATTAAACAACGGTAGAAAAGCATAGATAATTGGAAAAGAAACACCAATCGCGCCAAGATTATAACCCATAACTACACCAAAAAACAAGGGAATCACAACAAAGAAAATAAGCGCAGGAATCGGGATATCTTGTACCATGTCTCCAATGAATACATCGATCTTTGAAACAGTGAACATTTCACGGAAAATCATAATTCCGAAAATAGCTAGCGGTAGTTTCCAAGACAACCCCTTTTTAATTATATCAACGTATTTTTTGGTAGGTGTTTTTGTAAGTAGAAAAACAAGAGGTATACTAATTATCACGCCGATGAGAAACGATCGAACCTGCGTCAAGCCTAGAGGCATAAGAATAAAAGATATAGGCAACGGTATAAGCGGAGGAAGAAGATAAATAAATCCACTATAATCCCTCCGTTTCTCTACTTGATTATTTTTTTGAACATTTTGACTTGTGAATCTTTTTATCGAAAACAAACCGATAACTATCATGAGAAAGAATGGGGGTATTTGAACAAGGATAAGATGATAAATATTAATATTGAACATCTGCGTGCTGCATAGCAGGATCATAGCTGAGGAAATAGGATAGATAAGGAACCATATATGTCTAAACCATATGTTGAGAAAATTCTTCTGATTTTTATCAAGTTTATATTTATCTCCTTCTTCGTCGATCATTGGAGCAGAAAACAATGCCCCTCCGGGGACAGGCATCAGACCATATACTGCAGGGATAGCTCCGAGGGTTCCACCTCTGGAAAAAACCGTTCTAAGACTCTGGATTAACTTGGTTATAGCACCCGTTTCCTGCATCGCTTTCGCAAGCATATAGATGATGAACAGTAACAACGCGAGTTCTATAGTTTCGGTGTATACCTGCCTGAGGTTAAAAGAGTAAATAATCGCTTCTAACGGCTGGTCTCCAAAGTGATAGAAAACCGCCTCAATCATTGCCTTGGGTATATCACCTAAGTTTATTTCTTGTAACGAGAAAACACCTAGAATAACTGAACCTAGTATAAGAGATAAACCAAAGTTAAACTTTTTGCGGATAAGAAGTATAACAGTGATAAATGCAATGATTACTCCAATAAGGTTTAACATCGGTTTCCCAAAATGATAACCTATTTAACTAGTTAACTCCCGCCCATGTTTCTCAGCATCTTCCAACGTTTTTTCGTAATCCAAGGTTAGAAACTCATGTTCTAACATCAAAATTTTTCCATTGACAATCGTTGTGGATACGTCGCTACCTCTCGCTGCATAGACAAGATGCGATACATAATCATGCTGTGGCGTAAGATGGGGCTTATTTAGATCTACTATTATAATATCTGCTTTTTTTTCTTCTTCAATTGAACCAATCTCCTCCTGTAAACTAAGACATTGGGCTCCACCTAGCGTTGCAAGATCAAGCACGGTCTGTGCAGGTAAGATACTGGGATCCCATCGATGTTGTTTATGCATTAAGGCGCAGAATTTCATAGTGTCAAACATATCCAAACTGTTGTTACTAGCAGCGCCATCGGTGCCTAAACCAACGGTGACATCGGCGTCTAAAAGCTCAGGGATAGGTGCATATCCACCAGTTGCTATCTTCATATTACTCACAGGGCAATGAGAAACCTTCGAGCCTCCTTTTTTTATATCAAGGATTTCATTCTTTGTAACCCAACCGCAATGAGTAAGAACCATCCTCTTGCATAGGAGACCATATTTTTTAAGTAACCCCACTGGACGTAACCCATAACGTTTTTGTACATCATAGACTTCTTCACGTGTTTCAGAGCAATGGATATGCAGAGGTACGTTGTATTTATTGGATATTTCGAGTGATTTCTGAAGCGTCTCTGGACCACATGTATATATCCCATGAGGTGCAACAGCAGGTGTCACCAAATCATGGTCTTTCCATTTCTTCACAAATCGTTCACACTTAGGAATTAGTTCCTCCGAGGAATACTCTGGCGTACCAAAGTCAATCATCGCAAAACCAGGGAAAGCACGCATTCCAGCTTTTTCCGCAGTCTTACCGATGGCATCTTCAAAAAAATACATGTCAAGAAACATGGTTGTACCACTTGCGATCATCTCCAATAACCCAAGCTTGGTACCAATCTCAACCGCTTTACTATCTAACTGTGCTTCAACAGGCCAGATTCTCTCCTCCAACCAATCCTGTAATATCATATCATCCCCATAACCTCTCAGCAGGGCCATAGGAATATGTGTATGAGTATTAACAAGACCAGGTAAAACAAGTTTTTTTCTACCATCTATTTTGTAATCTGCCTCTATATTGATAGGTTTTTCAGAAACTTGGATGATAGCCTGATCTTCGATATAGATATCACCGTGCAACTGTTTTCTATTTTTATCCTGTGTTAAAATAACTGCTTTTTTAATGAGAATACTCATAAGATCCTCATTTTTCTTCAGGTTTCATCTTTGTTCCTTCAGCCCACATTTGATCAAATTCATCGTTCAGTCTTTCTACGATTTCTTTTTCTACCGTCCAAAAACCTATTTCATCTTTTTTCACTGGACCTGCAAGAATAAGTGCTCGGTCGTCACCAAGGATAAAGTTTCCTTTTATCTTTGAATGTTCCTTCACATCTAATCCCTCGAGCATCTCTTTATCTTTATATTTCTTAACTAATAGTTTAGAATTCTTTGGAATTTCTACATCTCCTAGATATTCTGCTATAATACGGGGGTTAGAGATTTCTGAGATGCTCCATTTCTTTGTATGCCTAGACGCAGGTTCTGATTTAGATGTTTTCTTCATACCCACTTCAACTGCAAGACCAAAGACAACTACACCTATGGCAAACCCAATAATCAACGAGAGTATGTCAATCATTTATTCCATCCTCCTAAAGGTATATTTAATATCATAGATATATAAGTTTGCTCTAGATAAATATGAGGGATAACCTTTATTTTCAACATCGTTATATGGGCAAAGAAAAAATATGGCTTGGTTCTAATATTATGGATAGAAAAACGGTTGCAAGTAAAATAGACGAGTTGAAAAGGGAAAACAATGCTATTATCCTTGCGCATAACTATCAGATACCAGATGTACAGGATATAGCTGATTTTGTCGGCGACTCCTTGGATCTAGCGATGAAGGCAACAAAAACAGATGCGGAAAACATTATTTTTTGCGGCGTGGATTTTATGGCAGAATCTGCAAAGGTTTTGAATGCTGATAAAAATGTAATTCATCCAGATATTGAGGCTAAATGCCCCATGGCAGCTATGGTTGATGCAGAAAGCCTCAGCTGGTTGAAGAAAGATCATCCTAATGCCAAGGTTGTATCATATATCAATACTACTGCAGATATAAAAGCAATTTCTGATATATGTTGCACCTCCTCTAATGGTGCCAAGGTGGTGAAAAGCCTCTCAGCCAAAGACATTATTTTTGTACCAGATAGAAACCTTGGATTATATGTACAGCGCTCTGTCAAAAATAAAAATATGTTTCTATGGCCGGGTATATGCCCTACACATAACAACATTAAGAAGGAAGAAATATTGGGACTCAAAAAGAAATATCCTAAAGCAGAGATACTTGTACATCCTGAATGTAGACCAGAAGTTATTGATATTTCAGATCATGCTTTTTCCACTAACGGGATGGTAAATCATTCTAAGAAGTCAGATTCAAAAGAGTTTATTATTGGAACAGAAAAAGATTTATGTTATAGGTTGAAAAAAGAAAACCCTAGTAAAACATTTTATCCTTTAGAAACAGCTATTTGTCCTGCTATGAAAAAGATAACGTTGGAAAAAGTCTTAAATAGCCTGAAAACCTTAGAACCAGAGATAAGACTTCCTGACGAAATAATAGAGAAGGCCAAGTTGCCTCTTCAACGGATGATGGATGTTGGGCGGGGAGACTAAAAGATATGAAAAAAGTTTACATGGATTATGCTGCTACTACGCCAGTTGACAAACAAGTAATTGATGCTATGATTCCATATTTTGGCACCTATTATGGGAATGCATCCTCGATGCATTCATTTGGAAGAGACGCCCATGATGCAATAGACGAATCAAGGAAAAAAGTAGGAGATCTACTGGGTGCAGATGCAGATGAGGTTATATTCACAGCTGGTGGAACTGAATCAGACAATCTTGCAATTAAAGGGGTAGCATATCTAAACAAGAAAAAAAGAGATACCAAAGGACCTCATATCATTACCTCTGCGATTGAGCATCCTGCAGTTCTTGAGACCTGTAAACATCTGGAAAAACAGGGATTCAATGTTAAATATCTCCCTGTGGATAAGTATGGAGTTGTAAAAATAGAGGATTTGGAACGATCTATCTCTAAGGATACTTTTCTTATCACAGTTATGTATGCAAACAATGAGATTGGTACTATAGAACCCATTGGAGAAATTGGCAAGATAGCAAGAGAACATAATGTGGTTTTTCATACTGATGCAGTTCAAGCCATTGGCAAAACTCCTATTGATGTTGACAAATTGAATATTGATTTGCTGTCTATTTCTTCTCACAAGATTTACGGACCAAAGGGGGCTGGGGCATTATACATTAGAAATGGAGTAAAAATTCAGCCTATAGTCCATGGCGGCGGTCATGAAAAAGGGCTGCGTAGTAGTACCTATAATACACCAGGGGTTGTTGGGCTTGGTAAGGCCTGTGAATTAGCACAAAATAGAATGAAAAAAGATGTGGTACATCTTAAAAATTTGAGAGACCTATTAATAAAAGGTGTGTTGAATATTGAGGAGAGTTATCTTAATGGCCACCCTGAGAAACGGTTGGTCAATAATGCTCATTTCCGTTTCACTGCTATCGAGGGAGAAGCATTGAATCTTAGTCTGGATGATAAAGGAATCGCTGCCGCTACTGGTTCTGCATGTGCTTCGATGAAATTGCAGGCATCCCATGTGTTAATAGCTATTGGATTAGACCCCGCCCAGGCACATGGATCCCTACGGTTGACTTTAGGTAGAGAAAATACTCAAGAGGATGTTTCATATGTTGTCGATGTATTGCCAGCGGTTGTTGCAGATTTAAGGAGAATGTCTCCGTTGTGGAATAGATAAAGCATAGGTGTTGTTTATGAGTGGTATGTATAGTGAGAAGGTAATGAAGCATTTCCGTAATCCCAGAAACATGGGCGAGATCGAAGATGCTGATGGTGTTGGAACAGTGGGCAATCCTATCTGTGGCGACCTTATGACTATTTATATCAAAGTTAAAGATAATAAAATTAAGAATATAAAATTTAAGACGTTTGGCTGTGCAGCGGCTATTGCTACGAGCAGTATGATAACCGAGCTTGCTAAGGGTAAGACCTTGGATGAGGCGGTCAAAATAACACGTGATGATGTCGCCGGTGAACTTGATGGTCTCCCTCCTATAAAGATGCATTGCTCTAATCTAGCTGCAGATGCACTGCATGAGGCGATAAAAGACTATGAGAAAAAAATGAAAAAGTGAGTTTTTATGGGTCCATATATCGTTATCGATGGTTGGAAATCGGATATACGGTTTTCATCTGCTCATATAATACCTGATTATGAGAAATGTGGTAGGTTACATGGACATACTTATGCGGTTCATGTGAAGGTTGTTGGTGAGCCAGATGAAAAAGGAATTATAATGGATTTTTCCTTGTTGAAAGAAATAGTTAGGGAGACAGTAAGTGAGTTGGATCATAAGGTTTTAGTACCTGAGAAAAGCAGTCTTATAACCATTGAGAAAGAAGATGACAGTATTAAATTGACTTCTCTTAAGAAACAATATGTTTTTCCATTAAGTGATTGTGTTTTGTTACCGATTGATTCTACGTCAGCGGAAAATCTTGCACGGTATATACTCGATGGAGTGGTGGAGAAGTTTTCTCCGTCGAAACAGATAGAGAGCGTAGAGATTGGTGTGGATGAAGGATTTGGGCAGGGTGCAAGGATATCGAAAACATTTGTGAGGTAACTGATTTTATATGGTGCAAAGAAGGGCGGTTTGTCTTATATCTGGTGGTATTGATTCTTGTGTTACCGCTTTTTTAGCGAAAAAAGAGGGTTATGAAGTATATGCTTTGTCTTTTGATTATGGACAGCAGCATAAGAGAGAGGTAGAATGCGCAAAAAAGATTGCATCTGCGGTAAAAGCAAAAAATCATATTGTTTTTGATGTTGATCTCCAGAGGTTTGGTGGTTCATCTTTGGTAGATGAATCATCTAGTCTTCCTAGGAACCATGATTTGGAGGATATAGGTAGATCTATACCCTCTACTTATGTTCCTGCGAGAAACACGGTTTTTTTATCCATTGGTTTGGCGTATGCAGAGGTTGTTGATGCTGATGCATTATTTATTGGTACTACTGCGACTGATTATGCGGGTTATCCTGATTGTAGACCTGAGTATATAAAGGCGTTTCAGAAAATGGCAGATCTTGCAACTCGGAGAGGTGTAGATGGAAAACCTATCAATATAAAGGCGCCGTTGCTTTATCTTACGAAGGCTGAGATAATCAAGGAAGGATTAGGGCTTGGTGCTCCTCTAGAGAAAACGTGGTCTTGTTACCTGGGTGGTGAAAAAGCCTGTGGCAGGTGTGATTCCTGTCTTTTGAGGTTGAAAGGTTTTGAAGAAGCAGGAGTTAGAGACCCGGTAGAATATGAGTTTTTACCAGACTGGTATAAATAGAATGACGTCATTGTTGTTTCTTTTTGATTCTGTAGTAGTCATAGAGATCCAGGAATATTGGTATTGATATAAGAACTGCTATTAGTATTACGAGGCATGTTAGGCAGTCTGATTCCACGTTGTATACTGTTATATCTACATTGTCATCCCAGAAACTCCCGCTCGTCAGGTCGCTGAAAAACAGGTTTATGGTTCCGATCCATGGTAGCTCTGACCTAGCTTTTCCTGATATCCATTCTAGTTTTATAGGCTCGTCGCAGATACCGCCTGTTTGGTCGGTATAGGCATTGTTATCTCCCTTAGTTATGAAACCTGAATGACTAGGTCTATAACCTGATATGTCTAGTTTAGGGATGTTGACAGATGTCTCATTTGTTATCCCATATCCATCTACGGTGTATGTCTCATAGTTTTCGTTGTATTCAATCCAACACATTGCTCTATGGATTATCTGAGTTTCATCAGGGTCACCCTTGGGTCGATATACTATTACGTCTCCGTAGTCGCCATAGAAAAAGTAATCAGGGTCTTTTGTTGCATATGCACCACCGAAATCACCACCACGTGTGACTATATCACCTCTACTGTTCACTTTTACAAGGAGTACCATGTCACCGGGGTCTATTGTACCTAGTCTACCAAAAGGTTCATCCGGATGCATCATGCTTCCTGTCTCTATAGCTACCATTGGTGCAGCGAACCATTGACCAGTGTATGCCCACAATGCCATTAATATTATCAAAACCACGATAAGAGCAACCAAGACATCTCGAAGTAAAGATATCTTTTCATTGTCACTGCGCCAAAAACGTAAAAACAATTCTTTGAAGCGTTTGATATTCATCTGTTACCACTTATCTCTTAATGTTTTCCTTCTGGGATATAACGTGTTTTATCCGAGTTCCACATATAGGGCAGATCTTTATATTTTCTTTGAATTTTTTACCGCAGCCCAGACATTGATAAGCCCATTTAAACTTTTTTGTTATACCAGATTGGCTAATGTTTTCATATTTTATGTTTAAAACATGAGCTGTGTTTTGTATGGAGTAGTCATCTGTAATAATGATAGCTTCTTTTTCTTTGTTTTTGTTTATGTCCAATGCTAAGGCAAGGATTTCTTTATCTACATCTGATAATCTGTCTATATCACCGGTCTCTGAGGAAACGATGTTTATCCTATCAGTGGATTCTTTTGAGGGGGCATTGATGGTTAAACCTTTTTCTATGAGGAATTGAAATGTCTGGTAGTCTCGCCCCCCTAGTTTTAACTCCTTGGAGATACCTGGTGTCGTAACCATCATGGCATTGTCTAAAATAATTGGTTTCCCTGAGAGAACTGCTGATGTATCTAGTATAAAGATCTTTGATTTTTTCTTAGAGGCCATCTGAGACAGAGTAAGTAATCTTTTGATATTTTACTTTAACCCTTTAAAAGATCTACTAAAAAAGAAAGGAGAAAAAATAATTATTAAGAGAGGTTTAAGATGGTTTTTTACATTGTCGGACCGTTGTTGTGCCATATGTGATACCAGTTGTTGTTCCATATAAACCATACATCATTGAGTATTGAGAATTCTGAGATGTATCCACTTTGACCGATTACCAATGGCCAATCATTGAAATCCCAATAAAGCATATAGTCATCCACTTCTAAGGTAGAGGCATCAATGATTATCCCACACTTTACATAATTTTCACTAGAGTATTTGCGGATGTCAAGGTGGAGGCTCATGATTTCATCCCCGTTGCTATCCATGAAGATGTATCCTTCACCGTCGAAGTCGATATCCCAAGCGAATTTCGCGTATTCTGTTAAATCAAATGTAGCAGAGATGTCGTATCCCCCGATTTTTGCAGATATATCAAACTCTAACGGAAATTCACTGTTCATTTCAACATATCCAACACCGTCGCCGTTTAGATCCCACCACATGTCAAGGTCTTTCCAGTTACCACCCGTTAATTTTGAATACGTGAAATGGTTACAGATGTATAATCTTCCTTCGATCTTGATCTTATTATTATCGTTTTTGTAAATCTCGAACTCGTCTGCTCTTAAACCACCTAGCGTTAGTCTTCTACCAAAGTCTCCTGAGGATTGATACTTTATGACTTCAAATTGTGCCCATTGAACAAGGTCAGCATCATCAGTGTCTAGGTATATACCTGATTGTTTATCTGGGTCGTCCTTGTACCATTTGAATGTTATGGTTTTTGAATAATCTGCAACCAGGTCTGTCAAATCTACGGAAAGTTTCCAGTCATCATCTTCATAGGAGCAAATTGGTCCTAACAATGATATGCTATTCTTGACTTTTATTTCCTTATTTTGTGTGTCCCAGATGAATTTGAACATCCCTGGGTTTAGACTTAGATTTCCTAATGTAACTGTTTTTCCTCCATCCCATGTGAATTTCACAGGGTTTATGTTTAGAGTGAGGCCACTGTTATAAATATAAAACATTTTTTCATCTGTGTAACGTTGCCATCTCATGATTATATCTCCAGATGATTGAATTGTTACATCGCCTATTTCGAATTCAAATGGAAACTGTTGATTATCATAGGTTATTTTACATAAGCTTAGAGCTCCGGTGACTCCGTTATTTGAGATATTGAACTTTCCTCTAGGATCTGTTGGTGGCTCATCGAGAGTATTTTGCTCTCGTTGCCATTCAAATGTTATTGTTCCAGCATCAAAGGAAAACGTGCCTAGATCCAAGGTTAAATCATCATGTATTATCTCAAGAGTATGGGCGATCCCGGTTTCGTCGATATCGAACTCTACGGATCCTGATCCATCATCCCATTCAGCATCTATGCTTCCGCTTCCTTCAATGTTTCCATGGGCTTCCCAGTTGCCAAAAGCTTGTGTCTCTATTGTAACATCCCATGAAAAATCTACATTTGCATCCATAAAGAGAGAACTATCGTCACTTTCAACATAAATACTTCCGTCATCATTCACTATTTCTAAACTTGGAATGTCGAAATCTACAGCGTCTCCAATTGACAAGTGTAGGTTTACTATGTCTATGTCACGGCTACTTTCGATCTTGAATTTAGGATTTGAGCTAAAGTCAAACCAACTGGTACGGGTAACTCCCGTAGCATGGTTCATTTCTAGAGATTCAACGCTGAAATCCAGTACATCCTGATATCCAATGGCGAGTGTTTCAATTTGGAAATATCTGCTAGATGTTATCTCATAGTATTTCTCTGAAGGATTAAGAAGTATATCTACGCCTCCGCCTAATAAAATTTTATCCGCTGTTATTGTTCCATCTGGATTTGATAATGTTATATCACTAAGCTCTACATCTACATCTGAAACAAGATTGAGTTCTACAGATTGATCCCACTCTAGTTTTATAACTCCCTCCGTATCAATTAACAAACCAGTATCCAGTTCTGTCTCCTTATTCTCTGCATGTATCGTTACATCAAATACTAAACCATTTGTAATCTCAACACTACCCGTTTCTAATCCACTGAAATCAATGATAAAACCCTTGTCAGATCCACCCTGGAAATTCCCGGATATATCCAGTAGCCCATTTGGTTTAACAAGAGAGAAATCAAAATCGATATCAACAGGACTTCGCCGTAATTTAAAATAGCCCTCTAGAATACTCCACTGAAGTGATATATCGAGATCTGAGTTAGCTGTAGCATCAACTGTAACTGTGCTTATCTCTTGGTTTTCATCTTCGACCTTCAACTCTCCATGTATAGAAAGCCCTGTAGTAGTGCTTGACAACTCGATGGTGTTGTAGTCCTCTGATAATATGGACCAATCAATCCGTGTTTCCTTAGTTGGAAGAGTAGATACATATATATCGGCATCTGGATCTTCTAGATCATTTGTTATACCAACTTTAAAGTCTTCAGATCCCTCTCTGCTAACACTGATATATCCATTAATGAGACGAGGCAATAATTCAAAAGTAAGACTAGAAGGCATATTTTTCATATAAACATAGTTAGATGTTTCTTCACCTTGTTCATCTTCACTTTTCATAAATAAAACGATGTTTTCAGGTGGATTATCTATGTTAAATGCGATATGTCTAGCGTCGTTGTCTTTTTTATAGATATCAATATGGAATCCAAGGTTTTGTATAGGATCAATTAATATGCCTAGTGTGGCAGTGCCGTATTGATTCTCACGGATGATAGAAAGGGTCATTGCAGAGTTATCATTTGCTCCTTGGAAATCTACATCTCGATAGGTTTCCCCCTTTCTATGCATTAGGGTTGAGGCGGTGAACGAGTCGAAGGTGATTTCTAGCGTTGTCCGTGTAGTCTCTACAACATTTGAAAACGATGCGAGTAATGAAAAACTATCAACATCCGAAGATTCCACTCTTACTCCGTTTTCAGTGATTATATCCCATGTTTCCTCCGGGTTATTGTTGCCATTGTATTGTTGGCCTTCAAGTTCTCCTGATTCCTCAGATATATCTCCAGGTCCCCTAGTTTGAACAGGGTTAAATCCCCCGCCACCATATATAAGAGGTTGACTACCTGTTCCTCCTGCTCCAGATTGTTGTCCGGTTTGCTGTTGCATACTTTGTTGAGGTGTGGATTGCATATTATTGCTTAATTCCTGCAATGGATAACTGATTGTATTCATATTCATATTTCCTTGTGATTGTTGGTTGCCTCCATATAATAGTCTGAATAGGAAATATGGTCTGAAGATCTGTGTGACTCTGAAGTCATTGGGTTTTTCTTCTCCAGCTGCAGAATGATAACCTACTCTCACAATTGGTTCTTGCAACCCGAGGAAGTCTTCTATTATCTGCAACGAGAATTGCAAACAGATAGTAAAATCATTATCAGTTTTGATATCGCTACCAGTGGTTAATTCAATGTCTGAAAGTGTTGTTTCAAATGCAAACCAGGGAAAATCATTAAAGGGAGATTCACTGATGACAGGTTTGAAAAACCTGAAGTTGTTTACAATTACATCGTCATCTCCATCGAGATTCACATCAATAGATAATGGGAAATCATAAAAGCTATTTATATCAATGGTCCTTTCTGTTTGTTGCACTCCATCATCGTAGTTTGTATACATTTTAATAAAAAAGAGGTCGCAGAGTAAATACCCTGGAATCCCTGATCCACCAGACAGTAACTCTAAAATATCCCCTATGATACCATCACTATTGACAAAGAAATCCCAAATGCTTGAATAGGTATAACCAATATCTGCATGCAGGACATCTTGACGCGTGTTTCCATTGCTATCTCGCACTTCAAGGGTGACAAGGTATATTTTTTCTTTATCATAGCTGTGTGATACTTGTTCACCATAGCTAACAGTCCCGTCGCCAAAATGCCAGACCCATTCAACTATATCTGCGCCGTTGCTACTTGATTGAGATCCATCAAAAAGAATAGGTTCATCTACTTCTGCCTCGTAGTAGCACCCACCATATGGTAAGAGATGATCTCCCTCCTGATCAATATAAACTGGGGCAATATCTTGGTATGTCTCACCATTAGATTTTGTTACTGTAAGAATCGCATAATACGTGCCTGGTACGGAATAGCTATGTATTGGATGCATACCATAGCCAGGCGTAGGATCGTTGGGATCTCTAAAGTCCCACTCGTAGGAGACACCTAGGAAACAGCTTGAACCATCAAAAGTAATAACATCTCCGGATTCTCCAGAATATGGTCCACCGGCATTTGCAGAGAATAATTGAACTTGGTGTCTTTGATTAGTTAAAAGGTTTCGAGTCTTGATATCGAAACATTTATTACTCTTTTCATTAACAACTTGTTCTTCGATCAAAAGAGATATAGTATCTTGTTCATCTCCATTAACTGGAGACGTGTTTTTCCCTTCGTCTAAAGAAAGTGGATTTTTATCTTCTTCAATTTGATCATCTATCTCAGGCAA
>Ga0209636_10000255_pt1 | contig 48281 bp, 42 predicted proteins | sample DeeMarSWOR152_54_FD_187464 | JGI IMG/M metagenome (GOLD analysis project Ga0209636, IMG submission 187464) | Marine sediment microbial communities from White Oak River estuary, North Carolina - WOR-1-52-54 (SPAdes) (version 2) | ecosystem: Environmental > Aquatic > Marine > Intertidal zone >...
CAATCAGAAAATAGAGTTTATCCACCTCAGAGTCCCGAGCAATGATATCATTCGCCAAGGTAAATACCCCTGTGGACACAACCTCAGTCAAATCCTTGTGCATGCTGGATGCCAGAAAGTATTCTCTTTTCAACGCTTTTTCAGTGGTGAGCTCTGAAGGGTTCAGCAAGTCCTGGACAAAGACTGCATTCTCTCTTTCATCAATGATCTCGTATCCCAACAATGTATCCACCGTCTCCCGAATCTGCGATCGAATCTCATTGGTTAAGTTCCCCGTGATCTTTATAGATGTGTACCCGTAGGTGTAAGATGTCATAATCTTTCTGGACACAAATTCATCTGCCGCAATTTCTGCCTGTTTTTCCTTTTTTTCTTCAAATTTTGGGGTAATGAATAATCCATTTTCTTGCTCAAACAAGGCGAAGCTGTCTCCTTTCTCTAAAGAATATTTTTCTATCCACTTCTTGGGGAGCGATAGAATGTATGTGCCGCCTCCAGTACACTGTAACTTGCGGATTTCCATGTACTAGATTAGAGTCTAGCCATAAAAGTATTACCAATAGAAGGGCTCTCCACTATTGGGATTCTCATTTTTGTTACACGTGTAACAGATTATTGCTGTTTATTAATTTTTTATAAGATTTTTGATATAAAGAAACTTGAAGGTTGGCATCAATAATTCTTGATGTTCAAGGTAACTGCAGCAAAAGAAGGTAAGAAGTAATTCCCTCCAAGCTGCCATTAGAATTGCAGAACACGTTACTTTTCTCGCAGCTTTCCCATGATGCTCATCAAGGTCGTCAAAGAAGAACGTTCCATTTCGTCCAGTTTCATCTCGATGAACCGGGCAGTAGTCTCTAACTCGGGTATTAACACGTACTCTAACGCATTCACTCGCCGTCTAGTTTTTTCAATCTCTAATGCCAGCAATTCTAATGATTTTTCCATTTCAGCCAGCCGAATCAATTTGGGCATCAAAACTGAAAGCGCTTCCAATGATTGATCCAACGCAGAAGGTATTTCATACAACCCGTATGAGATGAATCCATCTCCTTGTTGTTCTACTTCAATTTTGGGGACTTGCACACTCATGATTAAAGAGGTGGAGATATCCACCTTTAATGTAGTCTTGGGGAGCATTAACGCTTCTTCCAGCATTTCAGGGCTCATCAGCGCTCGTGCTGCCATAAAGTTCTGGTACACAGCAACGATCTCTCTTTCAATTTCCTCACGCAATTCCCTGTTCTTATGTATTAAAGAGAGGAACTGCTTCATGAGTTCATCTCTCTTGTCTTTCAACAGTTTGTGTCCTCTCTTTGCGAGTTTGACTCTTTTCCGTAACTTTAGTAACTCCATCCGGGTTGCATTAACTTTCGCCATGGTTAAGCTCCTTCTTTCTGGGTCTCAAAAACTCTTCGATGTATTCGGGTCTGATACGTTTTAACTCAGCTTCAGGCAGCATGGCCATTAAATCCCATCCAATGTCCAGCGTTTGCTCAATTGTTCTGTTCTCGTGGTCTCCTTGTGATATGAACTTCCTTTCGAACTCGTCTGCGAACTTCAAGAATTTTTTGTCAATATCTGTTAAAGCGGCCTCACCGAGGATGACTGCTAACTCTCTGGCTTCCTTTCCTCTGGCGTAGGCAGCGTACAGCTGGTTCAAAACATCTGGGTGGTCCTTCCGTGTTCGTATCTCTCCTGTTTTCTTGTCCACACCAATACCTAGATCCTTTAGTCGGGACAGTGAGGGAAGTACATCAATGGGAGGGTAGATGCCCTTTCGGTGTAGTTCTCTACTCAAGAAGATCTGTCCTTCAGTGATATACCCCGTTAAATCCGGGATGGGGTGGGTAATATCGTCTTCGGGCATTGACAAAATGGGAAATGAGGTGATGGATCCTTTTTTACCCTTTATTCTGCCTGCTCTCTCATAGATGGTGGCTAAATCAGTGTACATGTAACCAGGGTAACCTCTCCTGCCGGGAACTTCCATTCGGGCAGCAGATATTTCTCGCAAAGCTTCACAGTAGTTGGTCATGTCGGTGAGAATGACTAAAACGTGCATTCCCAGCTCGAAGGCTAAATACTCAGCAGCTGTTAATGCCATTCGTGGGGTGGATATTCTCTCTACTGCAGGATCATCTGCCAAATTAATGAATACGACAGATCGTTCTATAGCTCCTGTCTTCCTGAAATCTGATATGAAGTAGTTCGCCTCCTCGAAGGTGACACCCATGGCAGCGAACACTACTGCGAACTCCTCTTCTGCAGTTAACACTCTGGATTGACGTGCAATTTGAGCTGCAATCACTGCATGAGGCAGTCCAGACCCAGAAAAGATGGGAAGCTTCTGACCTCTCACCAATGAGTTCATGCCGTCAATAGCAGATATACCTGTCTGGATGAAGTCAATAGGATAGCTCCTCGCACACGGATTGATAGGACTTCCTGAAATGTCTAACCGCTCCTCAGGGATGATACGAGGCCCGCGATCGATGGGTTCGCCCAGTCCTGAAAAGACTCGTCCCAGCATGTCCTGGGATACAGCCAATTCAATACCTTTTCCTAAAAATCTCACCTTACAATGGTGGACATCTAGTTCTGAGGAACCTTCAAATATCTGGACCAACGCTTTTCCTACTTCTACCTCTAAGACTCTGCCTCTCCTTTTTTCTCCTGAGGGAAGTTCGATTTCCACTAATTCTCCATATTTTACGCCCTCTATCTTTTCTACCACCATCAAGGGCCCTGCTATCTCAGAAATTGTTCTGTACTCCTTGGTCATTCAATCCCCTCCCTTCATGGTTGAAATCTTGGTATTGATACGCTCTCTCAAGTCCTTTAAAGCAGCAGGAAATTCACTTTCGGGGACAAACTTGAGCTTGGCTATTTCTTCTCGTTCTTTCAACTCCAGTATTCCCTTGAAGGGTACTCCTCTCTCTATGGCATCTGCAGCCCAGTGGTGCAGATCAAGGATTAACTCCATCATAGCAAACTGTTTTTGAGAAGAAGTGTAGGTATCTATGTCGTGGTATGCGTTCTGGTGCAGAAAGTCTTCTCGTAACGATTTTGCAGTCTCCAGCAGTAAACGGTCCCTAGTGGATAAGGCTTCAACACCCACTAACCGAACAATTTCTTCTAATTCTGCCTCCTCCTGGAGTATTCGCATGGCTTCATCTCGGTAGCTCCTCCATTTCTCTGAGACTTGTTGGGTCCACCAGTCTTTTACATCATCCAAGTACAGCGAATAGCTCTGCAACCAGTCAATAGCGGGAAAGTGTCTGGCAAAGGCTAACCTAGCATCTAACCCCCAGAACGCTTTGGTAATTCTGAGGGTGGCCTGAGTCACAGGTTCTGAGAAGTCGCCACCAGGGGGTGAGACTGCGCCAATCACAGATAGGGAGCCTTCTCTGTGTTCAGATCCTAATGTCACGACTTTTCCTGCTCTCTCGTAGAATTCTGCTAGCCGGGAAGCCAAGTACGCGGGATATCCTTCTTCTCCAGGCATTTCTTCTAACCTTCCAGAGATTTCTCGCAAAGCTTCTGCCCACCGTGAGGTGGAATCTGCCATCAATGCGACATCATACCCCATGTCCCTGAAGTATTCTGCCAAGGTGATCCCTGTATAAATTGAGGCTTCTCTGGCTGCCACCGGCATGTCCGAGGTATTGGCCACCAAAATTGTTCGCTTCATCAGCGGTTCTCCACTCTTGGGGTCCTGTAACTCCGGGAATTCTCTCAACACTTCTGCCATCTCGTTGCCTCGCTCTCCACATCCCACGAAGAATATGATATCTGCTTCTGCCCATTTAGCCAATTGGTGCTGGGTCACTGTCTTTCCAGATCCAAATGGTCCTGGACAGCACGCAGTCCCTCCCTTGGCAATGGGAAAGAACGTGTCAATGATCCGCTGTCCTGTCACCAGCGGACTGGAAGGGGGCAGCTTGTCCTTGTACGGCCTTCCCTTACGGACTGGCCACTTCTGGAGCATCATAATGTCTGTCTCATTGACGGTGGCAATTGTCTCTTCCACAGTAAAAGTTCCTGAAAAGATTTCTTTGAGTTCCCCTTCTACTCCTACAGGAACCATGACCCTGTGCTTCACCAGAGGTCCTTCCTGGACAACACCCAGAAAGTCTCCTGCCACCACTTTCTGTCCCTTCTTCGCAGTGGGCTGAAACTCCCACTGGCTTTTCCTGTCTATACCTGGTTGTTCAATTCCTCTCCTAATGTGGGGTCCAATTCTATCCCGGATTACATCCAGGGGTCTCTGTATACCATCGTAAATAGATTCAATCATGCCCGGGCCCAGTTCCACGCTTAAAGCCTTTCCCGTGGATTCTACCGGATCTCCCGGACCCAGTCCCGCAGTTTCTTCATACACTTGGATGATGACTTTGTCACCTCTCAGCTCGATAATTTCTCCGATCAGACGCTCTTCAGCTACCCTGCACACATCGTACATTCGGGCATCTTCCATCTGATCCGCCACCACCACAGGTCCTGAAACCTTGATAATCGTACCCATGTCTATTCCTCCTTAAATAGGATATCCGCACCAACTGCTCGTTCTGTGATGCGTTTCATTTTCTTTTTTCCCAGACCTACAGTACCTTCAAAAGACGGGATCTCAATAATAATTGGTAACGTCTGGGTAGCATACTCAGTGATTAAATCGGTAACAGTTTGGGCCAGATCTTCTGTAATAAAGATGATCTTATATCTTTCGGATGCTTCCCTCAACACCTCTTGTGTTTTCCCTGGTTCAGCATGGAGTGCCTGCATTCCCATACTCCTGAACGCTAACCCAGTTTCTCTATCTGCAATCACTGCTACATCGCCCTCAACATCAGACATATGGATCACTCATCCTCTTCTCAATGTCAACACCCTTTAGCTTTCCAAGGAGTATCAATCGAATTTGTTTAACTTCTCGTTCCTTTGCCAGAATATACCCAATGAGCGGCTCGATTCCTAAGGTGACCATTTTTGCTTTCTTTAAATACTCGATGAGAAAATCCTCAGTGAGCTTCTCGTATAACGTTAATGAGCCAGTCTCCTCGTATCCTTTTAACCCTTCTTCCACCACGGAATTGTACTTTCTGGTCTGGACTGCATTGATTACTGTCTCCACTGGTTCGCCCTCAAAACTGAGAAATGTTTTCACGTCGATGGTGCCACCATCCAGGTATGCCTTTGCAAAGTCCACCTTGAATTTCTGGCATCTCACAAAGTTGCGAATGTTCTCCAGGTCAATCTTCAGCTTGAAAAATTCTCTTAAAAATGAAGATTCTTTAGAGTGTTCCAGAAGGGTGCGAGTGTACTCTGAATCCATGACAAAATCAATTGTTTGCGCATCGCCCGTTTCCTCGTACATCAACCGCGCCGCTTCAACAGCGTGCGCCAGGGGGGCGGGCAAATCCTTCAATCGTTCTTTGAGAGCCTTTTTCAGTTTCTCGATGTCCACAATCCCCAGGGGAACCAGGTATGCAGGTTCTCTTGAAGCAGTTTCTGCCTTTAAGAGAACTTTTACATTGTGGAAATCGTACTTCAGCTGGATCAGATCAGTGATCTCTCTTTTGGGGGACGTGTGTTGAGCTAAATCGTACACCTTTCTCAGCTCTTCTTGCAGCACGTTCTCTATAGTTGGAATGTCTGCACCCTCTAAATCTGCATAAGACGTTTCTGACAGAATCTTTACCGCTTCTGCCGCTGTGGATGCCTCTGCCATTCTCTTGAACTGGGTTTTATCTATGAGGGCTGCTTCTAACGCTTTTACTCTTCCAAATGAATAGGCATACTTGGAGCCAATGACCAACACATCACCCCTCAAACAGCGTACGGGCCACGTCCGCCTCCATTTCGTCCCTGAGTGCTCTTATTCTTTCCTCAAAACTTTCGTTGATCTCCATATCTGGTGTTCGCAGTATGAAGCCTCCTGCAATATCCCTGGTTTCCTTGGACAAGGTTATGTCTCCCTTGATTTTCTCGTTGATCTTCTTGAGAAAGCCATCTCCCAGCCTTTTCTGGTCTCTTGGTGACAAAATTAACTCTTCTCCTCCTTTAACTACCTCCAAAAGTAATGTCTCCAGTATAGTACTGTAGTCTGGATGGTTTGCTAACATGTCCAGTGCTTTCTCAAAGGTTTTTTCTATTGCTTTCTGTTTTTCTGTTAACTGCAACTTCCGTGCTTCAAGCCGCTCCATGGTCAACAGTGTGTGGCGTTCTTCTTCGCCCTCTTGATTGGCCTTCAAGACGATGGCTTCCTTTCGTTTTTCTGCAGTTCTTTTTCCTTCTCTTCTGATCTCTTCCACCTTTTTCCTGGCTTCCGCTAGTATCTCTTCTTTCTGTTGGGCTGCATCTTTTAAAATTCTCTCCTTTATATCCTTAACTCCCATTGTCATCATCTCACAGGGGGATTCCCAGCAAGAGGAGAATCGTTGCCAGCAATCCAAGGATAGCGTACGTTTCCACCATGGCTGCCAAAATCACTGCTTTACCCATGGTTTCAGGCCTCTTAGCAACAGCGCCACAACCTGATGCAGACACCTTACCCTGGTATATACCTGAGAAGAGACCTGCAATAGCAATGGGCAAACACGCATTACAAATCTGCCAGCCCTGGTCTATGGTCAGAGGGATAGGGTTCCCGCCCAGCATTCCTGTCATGTTCAGAACGAAGAACGCGCCAATGAACCCATAAATACCCTGGGTACCAGGCAGAGCCTGCAACACAAGCAGTTTCCCGAACTTGGTGGGGTCCTCAGTAGTGACACCAGCTGCGGCCTGACCTGCTATTCCAACACCTAGACTTGAACCTGTGCCTGCAAGACCTGCAGACAGAGCAGCTCCAAGTATCGCAAGTACTAATCCTGACGTTATTTCCATTTTCTAGCCTCCTTTACCTTTGTACTCTCTTACCTTTATGTATTTGGAATCAAACTGAAAAGGTCTGAAGTCTTCTCCACCCCCTTCCAAGAACTTGGTGAAGAATTCCACGTATTGAAGCCTCCCGGGGTGGATGAACGCCCCCAGTGCGTTAATAATTAAATTGAACAAGTGGAGAACTGGGAACAGAATGATAGCTATAATCAATCCAATATAGGGGAGCCCTGCTATCATTGAAAGGATATTATTAAATACAATAGCAATAGCTCCTGTAGCCAGCCCCAGTGCAAGAACCCTGGAGTAAGACAAAACATCTCCTAGATACCCAAAGATACTGTAAATGCTCAGCAATCCAACGAATAACTTCATAAACAAGCTCACAATGATGTTTCCAGCCTTCTGGTGCCTGCCCTGTGTCAAAACGAGACCAACTAAACATGCTATGACCACGTATTGAATTGCAGTATATGCAGGAATATCAACTTCAAACATGGTCTTTAGCACCATCAAGGTACCAAAAGGAATCAGAAGGAGCCAGAACCCCTGATCAAACACTGCATCCAAGTAGTACCCATCTCTTATGGTCATGTACATCTTGATCAAGATGCCAAACCACACGTGTACAATTCCCATGAGAAGAACAATCGCCAGCATACCCAAAGGATTTTCAATAGGGTTGATCAACGTCAATTTCTGTCTCACCGTCTCTAAAACCGCAAGCTGACCAGGTGCATACTCTGTCAAATTGCCAAACCACCCTCCCAGGAAAAATCCGCACACTACGGTTACACCCCCGGCAATAATCAGCAGCTTAAAAAGAAGGTCCCCATCGGGACCCATTTTGACCTTTTTCAAAGCAAAAAATGATAACACAATCAATAAAATCCCGTAGAACACGTCTGAGAGGCATAATCCGAAGAAAACAATGAAGAAAGGTGCAAGCGACAAGGTAGGATCGATCTCACGGTAATGGGGGAGACCATAAATTCGAGTCACCAGTTCAAAGGGGCGTATGACTCTCCCTGTATTGCGCAGTTCCACAGGAACATCCTCATCTTCTGCAGGTTCTTCTATCAAAATTTCCACTTCCCTAATATGGGACAACCCATCACGGAGAGCAGATTCATCTTTCCGGGGGACCCAGCCCTCCACCACAAAGGCCCTGTCTGTGCGAACAAAGTTCTCTTTCACCTCTTTTTTAGCCTTCATATTGGTGAGGTGGTCGTGCATGATCATCAATGGCAGCAGTTCTTTCAAGAGTTCTGTGCACTTTTCCTCCACCTTTTCCCGCTTTTTTCTGGTTTCTTCAATAGATTTCAAAAGATGTTCCAATTGGTTCACCACATATCCTGTTAACCCGTCAAAAGAAACTGGGGAAAACTCAACAGCTCGTAACCTCTTAGAAATTTCTTCTGATTCTGATTTCAGATGGAGTGCTGCAACAAATTTTTCTTTATCTGTTTCAGTTACGGTGATAAAATGCGTACAGGGGAAATCATCTGCAATCGTGTGGAGGAGTCCACCATTTTCTACAGGAATAATCCCCAGCGTTGTCACCGTATGGGGTGTCTCCAATTCTTCTAGAGGAATCTCCAGTGATTCCCAGGGAAGCAGCTCTTCATACAGGGTATAAAGGTGAGCTTCCTCATTTTTGAGATGAGTCAGTTCTGCATCCAGTTCTCTGCATTTATCTATTAAGTTAAAATCAAAATTTTTGATAGCATCCTCGTATTCTTGTTCATTCACTAGAAACTTAGGGCTAAAAAAGCTTTCAATAAGATTCTGAGTGGTGGTTTCAAATCTTGATACAAAATCTATGGCATATCGTACCCCTGCAATCTGGTGGTCGAGCTCGGATGTTCCCGGTACTTCTTCTTCTCTCAAAATTTTTGCCCAGCTGGGAGTCTCAAGTTTCTCTTTTAAGTCTTTTATCTGCATTAATCCCAGCTCGTGTAATCTACTGATTATCTCATCCTTCCGGTCACCATGAGCGATGATGTGCACTTTAAGCATCTTCGATATCGGCATCCTTCCTCACAACCCTTGCAATGATCAGTTCTGCAGCCTCATCGATTTTTGCTTGAGAGACTTTTCGAATTCGTTCCAATTCCTTTTCAGTTTTAGAACGAATGTCCTTGATTTCTTCTTCAGCCTGTTGAAGAATCTGGTTTTTGGCAGCTTCTGCTTCTTTTTTTGCTTTTGCCTCAGATGTTTCTACAAGCTGCCTGGCTTCCTCTCGTGCCTTACGGATGAGTGCATCCGCTTCAACCCGCGCTTCAGATACGATTCTTTCTGCTTCTGTTTCTGCGTCTTTGATCTCTTTTACTACTTCAATCGTCACGGCTGGTCACCTGTTCCCGCTAACAAAATTTCACTTTATAAGGTTTTCGTTAGTAAGGGTAATTTGACCTGTGTAAAGGTGTATCTCAAGCAAAATGATGCTCAAAATTTACATAAGTCAACTTTACTTTTGTAAACGTATTGTAAGATCAATTACAGGAGTAGTCCAGTAGGTAAGGTGTCTCACATGTTACACGTGTAACAACCAGAGGTTATATCCATCTTTTTGGTGCGGTTCACTTGTTGGACTTCAACAGTTTGACAGCCTCAAGAGCAGCACGAATTTCCTTTTCTATTCCTTTTTTTGCTTCTTCTGGTACTTCTTCTGTATGATTCATGGTCTTTCGTTCTTTTTTGCACGTTCCCAGTATAAGATTTCCATCTACCGTTAGAATTGCTCCTGTTTTCACTTTTTTTAGTAAGGATACGGTAAATAATGCTGAACATTCCATTTCCACTGCAAGAATACCCAGAGCGTTCCAGTACTCTGCATCTGAAATGTAGAAGGAATCATCTGTCCACACTATACCTGTGAGCGCATCAGGGGCAGTTTTTTGGAGAGCAGTAACAATATCGATGTCTGCTACAGCAGGGAATTGCAGGGGGACATACCGCTGTGAAGTACCATCACCTCTGCAGGCTGCTGCAGGTATAACCAAATCACCAAGAGCAATGTCGCGCTGTAGAGCGCCGCACGTCCCTACTCTGATGAACGTATCTGCTTTGCACATGATCAACTCCTCTAAGGCAATAACTGCTGAGGGGGCTCCAATTCCTGTGGAACATACAGATACGGGGACACCAGCATAACTACCAGTAAAAATGAGAAATTCCCTATTTTGTGCTACTTTTTCATAATCATCAAAGAATTCTGCTATCCATTGTGCTCTGGTGGGATCTCCAGGGAGGAGTACGGTCTTTGCCACTTTTTCAGGGCTACACAACAGATGAGGGGGTATCATGTTCAGTGTTGAGGTTATTCCCTTTTAAGAGTTGTCTCGGCGGTTGACCCTCTAAAAGTGTGAATATTCTTGGACAATTTACCCTACATCAAATCCCAGCCTCTTTCTTGTTCTCTGTTTTTCTAGAATGAAGTCAACATATATGGGATCAAGACTGGCAATAACCTTTGCAAGTACGAGTTTTCGTGTTTCTTCATCTCCTTCGCTGATAGTGTCAGCATACTCCAGGTACTCCTGCTTTAGTCTCTTCCACTCTCCCTCATTCCCCATATCAGCAATGACCAGTGTGAGAATTTGTTTTAACTTCTCGTTTTCCATTTCAGCCAGTTCCCTCTCTGCCCGAAGCTTTCTTTTTCTCAATCGCTTTTCCTCTTTTTGACCCACAACCACTACCATTTTATCTCTGTAGTGCTGGAATAAATCGTAAATATTGATGGGGTGCGTTCCACCAATCCGCAAGGAAAAATTCTGGAGGATGGAAGCAGATGCAATCACTGAGAAGATAGATAATAACAAGGGATCATCAGTTATTCCAGTTGCCTGCAGTATGACAGCTGCTGTGAGCCCAAAAAATATACGAAAAATAAAGTAGATTAAATAGACTGTTGAAAAAACAAAGTTAAAAGAATGGATTTCCTCTTCATATCCCAAATCGATAAGATCAAAAATAAAACTAAAAACGAGTACGAGGATTACAGTGAGTGAATCCAGACCCAGTAAAGTAACACTCACTACATCGACCCTCGTTTCTCCCTAATAGATCGAGCGGCTCGAACTCCTTCAGTGGTGAGTGAATAGAATTCGTCCAATCGAACAGTGCTGTTATTTTTGTGGGATCCACCAACGAGCCCTTCATCAACGAGGTGTTGAGTCAAGTCAAGAGATCTTGATGGGTTTAATCCCAATTCAATTCCGATTTGCACCGTAGATACTGCTTTTCTTCTCGAGAAAAGTAGAATTGCTTCTATTATTTTATCATTAGGGATAGTTCTCTTCTCAACGCAACTGTCTTCTGACAATTAATCACCATCTTCACTGACGAATGTGGAGATATAAACTTTTCGGTGAAAAAGCACAAATCTCTTGTATCCATCTCATTTTTGTTACACGTGTAACAGGTTGTTGTCTTTCTTATTTAGCTTATGGGGGCTAGATATTTGAGAGACCTAAAATTTCTGGCATCAGTTTTTGACAGTCCCCATGTCCATGCGGTTTTACTATCTTTTAGATGAGTGTAGTGTGGGTTGATGTGTCCACGCCATCTTCTCACACCATCTTTGATAAAATTACCTAGTTGATACCATGAACTTACGTGAGTAATAACCAAGAAATGCTCTTGCTTTTTAACTGAAAACCAAAAGGAATTTAAAAGTCCATCAATTCAAAAAAGCATGCTCAAACTTCAGGTGCACGGCATTGTGCAGGCAGTGGGGTTTCGCCCCTTTGTCCACAGAATAGCAGTAAAAAATCACCTAACAGGGTATATCGCCAACGTGGGAGACCACGTAGAAATTGCTGTACAAGGAATCCCAGAAGATATTGAGCAATTCCTCAGAGATTTAAAGAATAAAAAACCACCCATATCTGAGATTGATCGAATCGAAAAGGAAGTGTGCCCTAATGAGAACTTTGATACGTTTGAAGTGATCAAAAGCCAGAAAAAGGAGGGTGGAGAATCCATAATTCCTCCCGATATTGCAATATGTGATGAATGCCTTGAAGAGCTGTTTACCCCTTCAGATAACCGGTACTTGTATCCATTTATTAACTGCACGCATTGTGGTCCCCGGTTCACCATTATTGAGGAAATGCCTTACGACCGGGAGAAGACTTCCATGAAATCCTTTCCTTTATGTGGATTCTGTCAAAAAGAGTACACTGATATTGTGAATAGACGGTACCATGCAGAACCTGTCTGCTGCCCGGAACAGGGCCCTCACTACACTATGTCCGTAGAAGAGGCAGCTCACCTGCTGGATCAAGGAAAGGTTGTGGCTGTGAAGGGGTTAGGAGGATTTCACATTGCCTGCTTAATTGATGATTCCGTGGTCTTGAGGGTTCGTGACCTGTTGAACAGGCCGCAGCAGCCCTTTGCATTGATGGCCAGAGATATAGAATCAGTAAGAAAGCTGGCGTACACATCTCGGCAGGAAGAGGAATTGCTGCAGTCATGGATGCGCCCTATAGTGGTCTTAAGAAAGAGAAAGCCCTTACAGGGTGCAGCACCCTTACTCCATACCATTGGTATAATGTTGCCGTACGCTCCTGTCCATCATCTGATATTCCACTATTGTGCCTCTGATGTGTTCGTGATGACGTCTGCCAATTTCCCGGGAAATCCCATGATCATTGATAATGAAATTGCAGAAAGAGAATTACCATTTGCAGATGCGTTTTTGTACCATAATTTAGAAATTGTGAACCGATGTGATGACTCTGTGATCAGAAATGGATTGTTCATCAGAAGATCCAGAGGGTTCGTTCCCAAGGGGATTCCTATTTCTCACAGTAAGACTGTTCTAGCTGTGGGTGGTGAACTGAATAACACGTTTTGTATTACCAAAGGGGGGAAGGCGTTTCTGTCGCAGCACATTGGAGATACGTCCAATTACGATACATTGTTGTTCCAGAAGGAGGCTATCAACCATTTCATTAGACTTTTGGCGTTGGATTGGGAAGATATTGATGTGATTGTGTGTGATTTGCACCCCCAGTATAACACGAGGAAACAGGCAGAAGACTTCTCACAAATGTACGGGATTCCTGTAAAGATGGTACAGCACCACTTTGCCCATGCGTATGGGTTGATGGCAGAACATCAAAAGGAGATGATAGTCATTGCAGCAGATGGTGCAGGCTACGGGTTGGATGGCAATGTCTGGGGTGGCGAAATACTTTTTAGAAGTGAGCGGCTGGGACATTTGGAGTATGTGCCCATTTTGGGGGGCGATTTAGCGACAAAGTGGCCGGAAAGGATGTTGTTAAGCTATCTGGAGCGAGAGATACCTGGAAGAAGGTATTCCAAGCAAGAACAACAGGTTTTGCTGAATCAATTAAAAAAGGAGAGGATATTAACCTCTTCCACGGGGAGATTCCTGGATGGGATGGCTGCTTTCCTAGGTGTATGTTACGAGCGGACCTATGAGGGAGAGCCTGCCATGAAGCTGGAATCTCTGGCTTTGAAGGGGAAAAACCTTGATGTGGAAATGGAGGTTGAAGGTAACCAGATGATGGTGAAAGATTTTGTGAAAAGAATTGTAGATGTCAAAGCTCCCAAAAAGGACATAGCTAAAACTGCTCACACTGCTCTTGGCAGGGCATACATTGAGTTGCTCTCTAATTTTAACGACATGCATTTACCTGTAGGGTTCTCGGGCGGTGTGGCTTACAACGAAATTATCGCGAAGGTGCTCCAAAAAGAGGCACAAAAAAGAGGGTTGGAATTTTATGTGCATCGGTTAGTACCTCCAGGGGATGGTGGTACCAGTTTTGGCCAGGTTGCTTCAATTAATGGTTAATATTCTTACTTTTCACGTATAGTCAGCAGCCCTTATAGATAAAGGTCAAAAGATTAACCCAGCAAAGAACCCGCGGTTGTCAAGTCTTTGGAGGTCAGTGTGTTACACGTGTAACATTTTGTATATTTTATCATTTGCCAACTTAGATTTCTATAAAAGGAAAGGTTAGCCAGCCAGGTAGAACTAAAGGAGGTGAAAAAAATGTTTGCAAAACTGATATCGTCAGGAGGAGGGATACTACCCCGGTCTCGCCATTGCAGCTCTGGTCACTTGCCTACAGGAGACTGCGCTTGCTTTAACGGCTATGTTCCTTGGATTGGAATATGTGCATTTGGCAAAGAAACTTAGATTTTTTAAATACAAAATCACGTTTGGATTTCCATTTTTTTATTTTATTCGTTTTTTATTCTGTAAAGGAAATTATGTCGTGTATTATTATGAAGGATAAGGTGGGGAAATTAGCTTTTCAACCTTATCTACTCGAACGCAAATAATCCACTGCTATCTCCTAGAAAGAGGCCGAGTCTCACGCCAGCATCTATGTATCCGTGGGCGTAGTTAACGCAGGCAAAAGCTGTTACGTAATCTCCTTTTTCCTTGTAGTAGCACGCATCCTTGAAGTAGGAGGTAGCCATCATCAACAGATCATCTGCAGCCTTTCTCAACTGGGACCCCTCTGGTGGGAGAATTGTTATAATTTGTAAGGCTTTTTCAGTAATATTCAAATACTTTTCCAGTTTTTCTTTGGTTACCTCTCTCATTTGATCACCTTCAAACGAAATTGTTCCAAGAACTCTTCTTCTTTGAAGTGGAGTGAGGAAGGAATAACCAAACAGTGCGGAGGTGAACCCCAATACTGTTTATCCAGTTTTAAGAGGTTTTCAATTTCCCCATAGACAATACGCTGGTCTGTGCAGCCCAATCGAGATACACAGATCACTTCCTCTTGAAATCCCAGTCTGTGCAAAATCTCCATGGCCTCTTTTGGGTTCATGTACCTTTTTTGATCGTGCTGTATATCCAAAAGGACCAATGTATGAGCCCCTATTATCCTGTTTTTTTGAAGGATTTCGTAAAAACTGGTAGGCTGAAAGCCTTCTTGTGAGAAGGGAATGGTAATGGCCTTTCCAAATTTGTAGATTTGAAGGCCAGTTTCAGCTACAGCAGAATAGACTGAAGAGTTATGAATGACCTTGGTTGTGATGGCTCGCTTTCTGGCCTCAATGATAATTTCAGCATGCGTAGTGGCCACCAAGGGGTCTCCCACTACTAATAAGGCTACATCAGTAGTTTTGGCTTCTTTCAGAAATTGCTGTGTTTCTTCTATGTCTTCTCTAGTCAGAACAGTTATATCTTTCTGTAGTACTCTTTCCAGATCCTTTAAGGGTACTGTTAAAAAACTGGTGTACAATTCTAGGTAAACCTTACATTTTTGAACTGTGGTAACACCTTCTCGAGTGAGATCGCCATTGAGGCCTAACCCTATGAGGTATAACATGAGAGAAAAGAATCAAAGAGTAATAAAGGGTTTACGCAACAGGGGTGGGAATTGTGAAAGCATCGCCAAGCTGGGTTACAAGGTTGTTCAACGTTTCCAGCCAGGTTTTCTTTTGTGCAGCAGTTGACTCATCGTATTCAATGAATAAGAGTAACCTGTCCTGGTCTTCCAGGATGTCTTTGATTTTTCCTCCGCTCATTTCAATCTTTTGGATTATCTGGTGTCTTTCTGTGAGATTGCATTGAGCTACTAATTCGTAATGCATGGCTCACCCACTTTCCCTATATATAAATGACTTGTCCGAGAGCACTGGAAAAATATTCAACCCATCAAAAAAGTATACCCCCGGGAAATTACCCTTCACCAAGGATTTCTCTCAATTCATTTCTCAAACCATCTGGACAATACATCCGAAATGCTGTATGCCTAACATTATATAAAGAACGTATTATGTCCGATCTATCAATAAAATCAAAAAGATCAGATTTTTTTCCAAATTTATTAATATCTACCATCAAAAGTCCTTTTTCCCCTTTTTCTTCCTCAAGAAAAGGTCGCTTGACAGAAATATTCTGAGGCTCATCTGTTGCAAAGTAGTATTCATGTGATATTCCTCTCTTTTCATAGAATTTTTGAATTTTCTCGTGCATTTCAAGAATGTTTTTGATATTTCCGATTTTCTCTTTCTTAATGCACTTGAAGAATTTTCTATTAAGAAATTTACTGCTCAAATCACTGAGAATCTTATCTCGTGAAAGACGACATTTCTTGATGGTTTCCAGAATTGTACAGTCATCAAGGAGAAAGAATTCTTCCAACTCAAGGGGTTTTCCCACGAAAAGGCCTTCCAATTCAGATTGAATGTCAACATCTAATCCTTCCCCAAGCAGTTCTTTTATCCGTTGGAATATTTTTTCTAGAAGAATCTCACATGCCCGTGTTGTCTTATGAAAATACACCTGCCAGTACATGTGATGGTAAGCTATGAAGAATCCCTCAAAGGCATGCAGTCCTTTTAACAGCATGACAAGATGGTTCTCTCCATCAACTTCACCTACTGCAAGTGAGTGAAAAACGCGCTGCATGTCAAAGCGGCCATAATCAACGCCTGTGTACAGAGAATCTCTCAGCAAAAAATCCATGCGATCAACATCAATTTGGCTATCCAGCAAATCACCAATCCATGCATTTTCAGGGGACAACTCTTTGTGGAAAAGCTTCTCAATTTCATCACCAGAAAAAGTAGGCACCGTTTCGGACAACTTCTCTCTTATGTACAGAAGAGTCATTTCTTTATGGTCATACATAGTGATCTTTTCAAAGACATGAGAAAACGGGCCATGGCCCACATCATGAATCAAGGCAGCCAAAAGCATTTTAGACATGAGATCCTCTTCCATTTCAACGCCATTATTCTTGAATTCATTTGCCAGTTGGAAGATCAGCCACATTGCTCCAATGGAATGACCGAACCGTGAGTGTTCTGCTCCAGGATAGACAAAATAAGTTGTACCTAGCTGTTTTATCCTTCTTAACCTTTGAAATTCGAATGAATCTATGACATTGAGAAGAAATTCGAATCTCTTTGCATCAAAAATGATGTAACCGTGGACAGGGTCTCTTATACGAAATTTATTTGAGGGCAAAAAAGCGGCTAATTATCATACTGATCACTGCTGTACTGCAAATTTCTCAATGAACATTCGAACTTTTTCCGTCATAGTGCTGATCTGTTTGGGAGAGAACTTGGGTTTTACTTTTCTAACAATCCTTTGTAATTCATTGAAATCGCTATATCCAATCTGATAAAAATAGAACAAGGTTGCCAATATTTCTAATTGCCAAGGGTCAAAGTAACCGAGTTCTTTGAAGAGGGTCCTCATCTTATTGAGCTTTTCAATTCCCATTTCTTTTTCTATATTGGTCTGGAAATAATTCAGAAGATCCTTTCCGTTTTTTGTTATCTTAATACTGTAAGAAGAATCAAGTTTGCGTTCATCTAAAAGATCGAGTTCTTTCATACGTTGAAGCTCACCTGCTAGCTCTTCAGAGTAAGGGCCATAGAGGTAGAGAGTGTAATCCTCTCTGAGGGGATATCCCAAAACTTTCGCTATGTATATCATTTTCTGTAACTTCTTGCGCCCCTCAACATGCCCTTTACATGCATCTACTGCAAGAGCTATCTTGGTATATGCTTCAAACATGTGAATCCTTCCTTGTCATGCTTTGATGCATTTTCTTATAATGCTTACTTTTAAGCTTTTCTGTGATCTCTATTAATTGACTTGTCAACATATTATATGACTTGTCCGAGAGCGCTGGAAAAGTAATATTTGTGGGTTGTTATGGCAAGCATCAGAATCATGATAGCAAGGCAACTCAAAAGGTTTTGGCAATAATGCAAATCTTTGGATGATTCTCTCAATGTTGTTACACGTGTAACAATAAATCTCTTTTTGTTGATTTCTTCCAGATTTCGATAAAATTCTAACAGATACCTTATGCAAATCCAACAGAAAGCTTCTATATTTTGCTCTTTAGTTTATCCATGAAACTTAATTCCTCTATATCCTCATCAAATGATTCAGCCAGTTTCTCAATTAACTCTTTTTGTTCCGATGTCAATTTTTCCGGCACTTTCACCCTTACTTTACAGTATAAATCTCCTTGTCTCCCGTAATTCATGGAAGGCAGCCCTTGCCCTCTTAACCGAAACACGGATTCAGATTTCGTCCCAGGAGGTATTGTAATCTCTGCAGAACTCTTTAATGTGGGAATCTCCACTTTCGTTCCTAATGCTGCTTGGGCAAAACTGATAGGTACCTCACAGTACAAGTGGTTCCCTCCCCTCTCGAAAAATGGATGCTTTTTCACGTGCACCACCACATACAGATCACCTGGACCACCAGGACCCATCTCTCCCTCACCACCCATTCTGAACCGTACACCTGATTCCACTCCTGGAGGAATCTTTACAGAAATCTTCCTCGCCTTGGAAATGATTCCTGTTCCCTTACATTTGTCGCAGGGGTTCTCCACGATCTTCCCTCTTCCCCCACACTTGTTACAGGGAGAAATATTCACTGTTCTCAAAAATCCTCTCTGGGAAACCCGCTGAATCTGACCGGTACCATTACAGGCAGAGCACACTTTCAAATCATCTTTAGATTTTGCTCCAGTCCCATCACATTGGAGACATTTCTCTCTCCTGTTCACGCTTACCTCTCTCTCCATTCCCGTAACCACATCCTCTAAAGAGATATCAACATCTACTCGTATATCTGCCCCTCTTGGGGGACCCCTCCCCCTCGTTCCAAACATATCAAAGATAGACTCACCAAATCCTCTGCCAAAAATATCTCCACCAAAGAATCTACTAAATAAATCTTCAAAATCAGAATAATGAGAGAAATCAGACCACTGGAATCCTCCAGGACCAAAGGAACTTCTCACGCCTTCGTGACCGAACTGGTCATATGTCTGACGTTTCTGAGGGTTTATTAATACTTCATAGGCTTCGGAGAGTTCTTTGAACTTCTCTTCTGCCTCTGCCTTATCAGGATTCACGTCAGGATGATACTTTCTCGCCAGTTTACGGTACGCTTTCTTGATCTGTTCTGGGGCAGCGTTTTTCGGAACGCCTAAAACTTCGTAATAATCTTTGTTCATTCGTCTTTGACCTCGTAATCTGCATCATAGACCTTTTCGTCTGACTGCTTCTGAGACTGCTGTTGTTGAGATTGTTGCTGTTGCTGCTGCTGTTGGTGCTGCTGCTGTGCTTGCTGGTATATCCTTTGAGATACAGGATACATGGACTGATTGACTGCTTCCATAGCATTCTTTATCTCTTGGATGTTATCCCCCTTCATGACCTCTTTTAACTTGTTCAACGCTTCCTCAACCTTTTGTTTCTCATCTGCAGTAACTTTGTCTCCCAATTCTCTCAGCATCTTCTCAGTACTGTACACCAATGTATCTGCCTGATTCCTTGTCTCCACCGCTTCTCTTCTCTTTTCGTCTTCTGCAGAATGCGCTTCTGCTTCATTTTTCATCTTTTTAATCTCTTCTTTAGACAAATTCGTGGTGGCTGTTATCTTGATACTCTGCTCCTTTTTTGTTCCTAAATCTTTTGCAGTCACATTGAGAATCCCATTAGCATCAATATCAAAAGTCACCTCTATCTGCGGCATCCCTCTGGGAGCAGGTGGTATGCCATCCAGGATGAACCGTCCCAGCGTGTGGTTATCGTACGCCATGGGCCGCTCCCCTTGTAACACGTGAATCTCCACAGAGGGCTGGTTATCAGAAGCAGTGGAGAAAATTTGGGACTTCCTCGTAGGTATAGTTGTATTCTTCTCGATTAACATGGTGAACACTTGTCCCAACGTTTCAATGCCCAACGACAAGGGTGTCACATCCAATAATAACACATCTCTGACCTCTCCTGCCAGTACACCTCCCTGGATAGCTGCCCCGATTCCCACACACTCATCTGGATTAATGTCCTTTTGAGGCTCTCTCCCGAAGTACTCCCGTAAAAAGTTCTGCACTTGAGGCATCCTGGTAGAACCACCCACCAGAATAACTTTATCAATCTGGTTCGGCATTAACTTGGCATCCTCCACAGCAGTTCTTAACGGCCCCTTGGTTCGCTCCAGCAAATCTTCAGTCAACCGCTCAAACTTGGCCCTTGTCAATGTCAGCTCCAAGTGCTTGGGCTGGCCTGATGCATCTGCTGTAATAAACGGCAAACTAATGCTGGTTTCCATTAGCCCTGATAACTCAATTTTTGCTTTTTCTGCTGCATCTCTGATTCTCTGCATGGCCATTCTATCCTTTGATAGGTCGATTCCCTCATTTTTCTTGAACTCCTCCACAATCCAGTCCATAATTCTCTTGTCCCAGTCATCTCCACCCAGATGCATATCCCCGCAGGTGGCCTTCACCTCAAAGACACCTTCACCAATATCCAGAATGGACACATCAAAGGTACCGCCACCCAAGTCAAACACCAATATAGTCTGTTCCTGCTCCTTATCCAGTCCGTACGCCAGAGAAGATGCAGTAGGCTCATTAATGATACGCACCACTTCTAACCCTGCAATCGTGCCCGCATCTTTGGTGGCCTGCCTTTGGGAATCGTTAAAATACGCGGGTACGGTAATGACTGCTTTCTCTATTCTCTCACCCAAGTAGTTTTCTGCATCCTCTTTCATTTTTTTCAAAATCATGGCAGAAATTTCCTGTGGGGAATACACCTTGTCCCCAATTTTCACTCGAGCATCATTTGAGGATCCTCTCACGACCTCATACTGTACTGTATTCCTTTCCATCTCCACTTCATCATAGTACCTCCCCATGAACCGCTTAATAGAGTACACTGTCTTTTCAGGGTTGGACACTGCCTGCCTTTTTGCTACCTGGCCTACTAACCGCTCTCCTTTTTTCGAAAACCCCACCACTGAGGGAGTTGTTCGAGACCCTTCTGCATTGGGAATCACCACAGGTTTACCCGCTTCCATGACAGCCATGCACGAGTTGGTGGTTCCTAAATCAATTCCTAAAATCTTCATTTAATCACCTCTCTTACCCACCTTCACCTTGGAAGGTCGAAGCACCTTATTCCTGAAAAGGTACCCCTTTTCAAATTCCTCGATAACTGTGTCCTCATCATAATCACCTTCAGCTGTTAAAACAGCTTCATGGTAGTACGGATCAAATAGCTCTCCTACAGCCTTAATAGGAGATAATCCTTCTTTTTCAAGGATAGTACTTAACTGGGAGAAAACCATCTTCATCCCTTTCTTAAGAGAATCTCCATTTGAACCTTCGGCCTGTAGAGCTCTCTCAAAGTTGTCCAGAACAGGAAGCAACCCCAAGACTAACTGTGCATTTGCCTGTTCCGTATACTCAATTCGCTCTCTCTCTGCCCTTTTCTTGTAGTTCTCAAATTCTGCCTGAAGACGCTGAAGCATCAACACATAGTCTTCTGCCTTCTCTTCTTTTTCCTGGACTTCTCTTTGCAGTTTTTGTATCCTCTTGACAAGCTGCTCTGGAGGTTCTTCTGAGAATTCCAGATTTGTGTAACCTGTCTCAGGTGATACCAGTTCTGCGTCAGCTTTCGGTTGCGAATGTGGGTTCGGTTGATCCTCTGCTTTTTTCATGTAATCACCCCACTTCCACGATTAGTTCATCTCCATCCATGTACTTAGAAATAATCCTGGCAGTATGCGGCACCTGAAACTGTTTAAAATATGCTTCATCATTCTTGTAAGCCTTGATTTCCACAGATTCTGCTAACTTCCGTACACTTATATTGTCCTCTTTTACGCCGGGCAGCCTCACCCGTATCAGTGTATGCTGCCCAATCTGTTGAACCATCCCTTCAGGTTCCAGCACCTTCTGAGGAATAAAGAGAGGGCTTTCTTCTTCCTCTTCTGCTGAATCCTCTTCTGCTGAATTCTCTTCTTCCACCCACTTGATGGGCACTTTCACAGGTCCGAATTGGTTCACCCGAACTTTAGGTTTTTCACCCTCAACAGAGGTAATACGTATGCTGAACCCTGAGATACCATCCCGAAACAAAGAACTGAACAAATCCCGTTCATCTGCTTCCCCCTTTATTTTCCTACCACAGTACGGACAGTACTTCCACTTGTCTGACAGCACATTGCCGCAGTAATCACAAACCATCATAACCTCACCACTCCCTTTTTCTCCAAGGTGCGCAGCGTCTGTATAATGTCCTCTTCAGATATTTTGCACTTTTCAGCAACTTCCTCCTTAGTTATTTCTCCTCCTGCAATAACCACCTCAAAGAGGACACGCTTCTCTACAGGATCTAAATCCAAGCCATCTATCAATTTTATGCACTGCTGCCTCACTCTGGCCATTAAAGATTCCACATACATTTTGGCCTGCCTTAATCGAGACAGCTCCTCTCTCAAATCTCTGTACACCTTTCTGGACTGCTCAATACGTCGAATGTTCTCTATGTGCTCCACTTTCTTCTGGAGCTCTCTGAACTCGGGGAAGCTTTCCAGAATAGATTTCAAGTCCACATCAGAATCCAATATGTACACCTGAAAGAACCCGGGAGTCAAGGTGAATTCCAGTTTGAATCTCTCATTGACCTTGAAGTACTTTCTCGGAGATCCTCTGGGCTGCTTCTGGACGTAGGGTTCAATAACTCCGAATTCTGACATTATCCTTAAATGATCATTAATAGCCTTTTGTCCAATATCCAATAAGCTGGCAATTTCTGTGGTGTACCGTGGTTTTTCTGCCAGTAGTTCTAGTATCATCCTCCTTGTTTCATTTCCCAATATGTCGAGCAACTCTTCAGATGAAACCATAAACATCACTTATCTTAACTTTAAGTTAGTCTAATATATAAATGTTACGGTTATAATAGTAGCACAATACGGTAATTGTTTAATGTATGGAAGAAGTGATACCTCCACTAGGTCATGGTTATCTGTTCTTCTCAAATTGTCAATTCGTAACAGATACTTTTCCCTTGATAGGTTGTTACACGTGTAACAAAAATAACAACCATCTTTTTTGTCATGGCACAAGAATTTCAGATCAATTTACGCTGCACAGGGGGCACAAAATTACTGATCCTTTCGATTTTGTGATGCTTCTCCAAGACACTCTTCACTTGATTAACTGGAACACCTAATCGAATCTCCTTTGTTCTGCCGTACCTCCCCTTGGACACCACTGTTGCGTTAACAATGCCCATCATATCCAGTTCACTGATAATGTCTGAGACTCTCCTCTGAGTGAGGATATCCATCTTTGACAGCCTGCATAATTCTTTGTACACGTTGTAGGTTTCCCCTGTGGTAATGGCAGAAGCATTGTATTTTTCCAAAAGCATTATAGCAAACAACACAAATTTGGACTGTGTAGGGAATGTTTTAATGACCTCACTCACTCTGTCCTGTTCTATACGATTCTTAGCGATCCTCACGTGTTTCTCTGTCACCTTGGAAGCTCTCTCCCGCTCAGCAATCTCTCCTGCAATTCTCAAAAAGTCCAGCGCTCTTCTGGCATCACCATGTTCTTGCGCTGCAAAAGCTGCACACAACGGGATCACCCCAGGATCTAAAGCCGAATCATAAAAAGCATCTTCTGCCCTATGAGAAAGGATATCCACCAGCTGCTCTGCATAATACGGGGGAAATACAAGCTCCTCCTCTCCTAAAGAACTGCGCACTCTGGGATCCAGAAACTCTATAAAATTTAAATCGTTGGAAATACCAATGAGACTCACTTTAGCTCTCTTTAAATCAGAATTAATTCGTGTTAGATTATACAAAACACTGTCACTTCCCTTTCTTAGCAGTCTATCAATCTCATCTAGGACCACAATGACTAATCGTTCTTCCTTATCTAATGCTCTCACAAAACTTTCATACACCTTATCAGTGGGCCATCCTGTCAAAGGAACTGATTGACCCATGTACTCGGCTAGTTTTGCCAACAGCCGGTATTGGGTATCTACTATTTCACAGTTAGCGTAAATGAACCACACAGGTGCAGACATATCTCCTTTCTTGATTTCTATTCTGGTCCCAAAGGGACGGATAAAACAGCATCCACCTACCTTCTTCACCAATCCCTCACCCACATGAACAGTAACTGCAGTCTTACCTGTTCCCGTTTTTCCATAGATGAAAATATTTGAGGGGGTTTCACCTTTTGCCACAGACACTAAAATAGTTGCTAATCCATCAATTTGGCGGTCTCTATGAGGGAGCAGCGAAGGAGTATAAGAATCGCGGAGTACTTCCTTGTTTTTGAAGATTCTTCGTTGAACCAGAAGTTCGTCAAAAAGCTGGTCGAGTGATCTCTGTCCCTCCAATGTATCACCTGGTTTCCCTGTGGTCGACCCTATTTAAGTCTTCCTCTGCCCCCTTCATTTCCACTGGAGGTATTGTAAATCTTCCACTCCGTGGAGAAGAGGGGGGGCTGTGCAATAATTTCAGTCAGTAATCTTTATAAGGATAAAGGAGTATCAAACCAAGTAACCATTTCATATATTTCTTTACTACAGCGGCCATTTCTCTATTCTATTCCACAGGAAATAAAGGGGTAGGCCTCTCAAAGCTCCACTAGAGAATCCGAAGGTCTACATATATAGATCTAGCAACTATATATCAGCCTACTCAGGTCTTTTCACATCAATTAAATATCATAACCCAGGAGTGTCGTAAGCGGGGACTCAGCTTAGCTAACTAACCTAACTATATAATTATAATTAACAATTAATCCCATGGAATTGTCAAACTTCGGGGAGATGTAATCTTTTTGCAGGTAAAATGATAATTTATTTGGATCTGGAATGTTACACGTGTAACAAATTGATCTCCAGAGACTTAACAACCTCAGACCTACAATAGACTTAAATAGGATTCACATAAAGTATTGTTAATGAAAGTTTTAGTTCTCATTGATGGTGAGCACTATCCAGCAGTTACTCGTGATGCTGTACTATCGATTGAAGATGATGTTACAGCAGCAGTACTCATAGGGGAAACAAAGAAGATAGGGAGCATAAAAGAACTTACAGCATACGTGGACATTCCAATTTACAGGAGTGAATCCCAGGAATCTGTTACTGATTTTATTGTTACTATCTGTAAAAAATATGGTATTCAACAAGTGATAGATCTATCTGATGAACCAGTGGTGGATTACAGTACTCGATTTTGCATTGCTTCTGCTCTCATGAAAGAAGGTATTCAGTACAAAGGGTCAGATTTCCTGTTTACTCCGTCCCCCTTTCATAAAGTTTTAGAAAAACCCAGTATATCAGTTATTGGAACTACCAAAAGAGTGGGGAAAACTGCAGTCTCCGGATATATAGCCCGTATTCTCAAAAATAATAACTACATACCCTGTATTGTGACCATGGGAAGGGGTGGGCCTGCTGAGCCTGAAATCATTAGAGGTGACCACATAACGTTAACTCCTTCATACCTTCTGGCCCAAGCAGATTCGGGCAAGCACGCAGCGTCAGATCACTGGGAGAATGCTCTCATCTCTCGGGTGGTCACTGTGGGCTGCAGGAGGTGCGGAGGTGGAATGGCAGGAACCCCCTTTACCTCCAATGTGCTCCGAGGGGCTGAAATCGCCAACACACTGGATGCGAATTTTGTGATCATGGAAGGCTCTGGTGTCACTCTCCCTCCTGTTTACACTGACAAGTGCGTAACCATAGTGGGAGCTCACCAACGACGAGAGTTTCTTGAAAAGTATTTTGGTCCCTTTCGAATTTTGAGAGCAGATCTGGTTATTGTTACTATGTGTGAAGAGCCCATGGCGTCACCTGAGAAAGTAAAAGAAATAGAGAAAGTGCTGGACAGTATTAACCCTGGAGTGAATCAGGCTCACTGTGTTTTCAGACCAGCCCCCCTTGACGATGTCACTGGGAAAAAAGTGGTCTTAGCCATGACTGCACCTTCCCTTGTTGTGAAGACAAAGATCGTCCCTTACCTTGAAGAAACCTTCAACTGTAAAGTAGTGGGAGCCTCTCCTCACCTTTCCAACAGGCCGCAACTCAAAAGGGATTTACAGCAGTACCTTCCTTCTGCGGATGTACTCCTGACAGAAGTAAAAGCTTCAGCCATTGATGTGGCCACCCGAGAAGCTCTGGACAGAGGATGTGACATCGTCTACATGGATAATATCCCTCACCTTGTGGGGGGTAATATTAAAAACCTGGAAGATACAGTAGTACAACTAGCACAAGAGGTGTCTTCTTGATACAGGTCGTTGGCAAAAAATACGTGACACCCTTTTCAAAGGGTATTATGGCAGGATCATTAATAAAGGCAGGGTTAGATGTGGACAAGGCTTACCAGATGACAGATGATATACACCAAAAAATTGTGGGGCTAACCGCTAACGAGATCACTGAAGAAGAATTAACCACCATGACCTACCAAACCCTTCTGGATGCAGGATACACCCATGTCGCTTCCTATTACCGAATGTGGCATTCTTTGAGGCAGAGAAAACGACCTATTGTCATCTTACTTGGTGGAGCTACAGGTATTGGTAAATCCACTGTAGCATTTGAAATAAGCACCAGACTAGGTATACACTCCATTATCGGGACAGATACGGTGCGAGAGGTCATGCGCAAAATGGTATCCAAAGACTTACTTCCTACATTACATACGTCCTCTTTCAATGCTTGGAAGGCAATACAGACGCCTTCTTCTTATATAAGCTCTGTCATCTATGCGTTTGAACTTCAGGTTTCCCATGTGAGTGTGGGTGTCAATGCAATCATTCAGAGAGCAGTCACCGAAGGGATAAGTCTGGTAATGGAAGGAATTCATCTAGTACCAGGGTATATACATCCTCCTGGTGAAACAATCTTTCATTTCGTTTTACAATTGTCAGATAGAGAGGAACACATTAACAGGTTCCATGCCCGGGCAAAGGACAGCAAGAGGCCGCCCGAGTTTTATATTGATGAGATTGATAGAATCAGGCAGGTGCAGGAACACATTGTGGGAAGGGCTCACAAACATGAGGTCCCCGTACTGGAAAATAAAACATCAGAGGGGACAGTCACCCAGATATTGGATAGTATTTACAAACAATTGCAGAAAGAGGCTGAACTATGAGTGAATTTTCAGTTCCCATCAGGCAGTATACGACGAAAAAGTTGATTGGAACCCCTGAAAACGAGACCATTCAAAAAGCGTGCCAGAAAATGGTGGAATTCCGTATTGGATCTTTGGTTGTGTACAACGAGAAGGTTGTGGGGTTCTTTACCAAGGGAGATATCATAGAGAGAGTGGTAGCCAAAGGGTTATCATACGTGGAACCCGTCTCCAAGATTATGACCCGTGATTTGATCACTGCAGATATTGACACCCCTGTGTACAGAGTGTTGGAGTTGATGCAGCAGCACCAGATCCGCCACATGTTGATCACAGAAGAAGGACGTATTACGGGATTATTCTCGTTAAAGGACTTGGTAGACCCTGAAAAGCAGTTAATAGAGACAGCGATCTCCAGTGAGTAACATGATGAGGATTGCTCACATTTCGGACTCACATATTACTCCGGGCGCAGAATTTCAAAAGGAAGTATTCTACCAGATAGTCAGGGAGATCAATTCAGAACCCTTTGACCTGGTAGTGCACACAGGAGACATAACTGATACAGGATTACGGGAAGCATACGAGTACTCGCAAAAGATGATAGAACCTATCAAGAAACCGATGATTATCATACCAGGGAATCACGACTCTCGAAATGTGGGGTACGAACTCTTTGAGGAGTATCTCGGGGATTTAAATGGCGTTTACAAGGGGGAAGACTATATTTTAATCTACGTGGACAGCTCCATTTCTGACAGGAACGAAGGAAGAGTGGGAAGCAGCAAATTCGAGTGGCTGAAAAGTCAATTGGTAAAGTACAGTTCGAAAAAATTGAAGATAGTGGCAGTCCATCACCATTTAGTCCCCATTCCCAAGGCAGGAACAGAAAGGAATGTCTTATTTAATGCAGGAGATTTGATGGACTTATTTCAAAGATATGATGTGGATCTGGTTTTATCTGGTCACAGGCATTATCCCAACGTTGTGAGCGTGGATGGCATGGTCATCTCTAATGCAGGGTGCATGTCCTGTCGAAAGGTGAGAGCAGGAGATGTATGCAGCTATAATCAGATTGAGGTAACTCCAGAGGACATAACTGTTACTATAAAGCGGTTACAATCCTCTCGTGAGTACAAATCTCCCCGATTAAAGAGTGAGATCTTCATTTCAGAAGGAAAAAAACTGGCTCGAATTGTTCAAATTGCAGGTACCTTTTTTTCAGATCATAAAATCTTTGAGAGAAGAAAATACGAGAATGCAGTGAAGAAGATCAATTCGCTGTCGCCAGATTTAGTGATGCACTGTGGAGACATTGTGGAGAAGGGAATTCCTCACAACTACGATCTGGCTCACAAGTATTTGGAGGCAATTGAAGTCCCCACCGTGTATACTCCTGGACCCAGGGATATCAACTACATCGGGTATGAATTGTTTCCCCGGTTAACAGGAGGATGGGACCAGGGCTTTGAAACTCCGTTATTCCGTGTGCATGGGGTGAACTCGTCGCAGTATGATTCTGATGTGGGGGCTGTGGGGCGGTTTGGACTTCGGAATCTGGAGAACGTAATCAAAGAACAGGATCAAGAAATGAGCATCGTGTTTTTGCATCACAATGTGGTTCCGTTACCTCACATCAGGGAGAAGGGGTTGCTGGAAGATGCAGGAGATGTTCTAAAATCTTTGTGTGATTTAAAGGTGGATTTAGTTTTGACCGGCCATTCTTCTTATCCTTACGCTACCAAAGTTGATAAAACAATAATTTCCAACACAAATGCTGTATCCTGTCAGTATGTGAGAAGTTTATACGGGAATTCCTTCAATGTTATTGATATCTACGAGAAGTTAATTAATATTTCCGAAATCAATAGTTTGTGGGGTTCAAAGAGAATTTTGGGTATCTGGAGAAGGAATAGTAGATAAAAGGAATAGTTGATAAAATAAGAAAGAATAAATTAGAAGGAATAAAAACAAATAAATAAGATTTCACAGTAGAAATGAAGTTCTGATCAGAGGAAAACTGATGTTACACGTGTAACAAAAGTGAGACAACTACTAACGATTGGACAATGCTTGGAATGAAAAATGAGAAGGTATATATGTTCCATTGAGACCTGAACAGCATGCTTTCTAAACTTCAGGCTATTGTAGGCGAGTCCAGTGCAACTGATAGAGATACTGTATTAATTGCGTATTCTCGTGACGCTTCTCTGGTCGATACATTAAAACCGGATTACGTGGTTCGACCCCAAATAATAGAACACATTTCAGAGATTCTGAAGTTAGCTAATCAGACAAAGACGCCTGTCATTGTTGCAGGGGGTCGTTGTGGCATGGGTGGCGCATGTCTCCCGTTAAAGGGTGGTATCATGCTGGACATGACAGGGATTAACCACGTTTCTGCAAGTAAAGATAACATGACAGTGACAGTGGGAGCAGGCTGCACCTGGGGCAACCTCCTATACCAATTGAAAGAACAGGGGTTCAAACCAGGGTTTAGAGGACCTTATTCAGGACGTTCCGCAACGGTGGGAGGATCTGTCTCATCCAATTCAGTGGAGTTAGCATCTGCTAAATGGGGCCAGGCTCCCCAAGGAGTAACCAGTCTAAAGGTCGTTCTACCAGAAGGAGACATTTTGGAGACAGGGTCTCGCATCAATCTGAATGCTCGTCCTTTCAATCGGTTCAACTGTACAGCACATATAACTGGACTATTCTGTGGCGATCATTCTTTATTAAGTGTTAAATACGAGGTTACCTTACGCATGTATGAGTACCCTGAAGCTGTAGAGTACTGCTGCTTTGGCTTTTCTACTATAGAAGATGCTGCCAAAGCGTTCTATGAAATTCAGAAATTAATGATTGCTGAAGACATGACCATGGTGTGTGATAAAGCGTCCATAAAAGGAGTCATTGAGGAGATGGCAGACCTCTTTCCAGATATTGAATCATTATTTGTGGTCATTATTGAGGAACCTTCACAAGAGATAGCTTCAGCCACACAGGAGTTATGTCAAAAGATAGCGGCACAATACAATGGTAAAGATTTAGGGGACATGTTTCCTAAGATGTACTGGAACTCCAAATTTGAAATGATCACACCATTATTTAAGTACGGCATGTGGAATGCCACCTGCCACTGTCTGGAGACCTACCGCATACCAGAGATTGTCCACAATTTAAAGAAGACCTTCAGAGAATACAATATTAAGAAAAAAGGATTTTTCAGTTTAATATGTTGTATGCCTTCCTTGAATAATACAGTTTCTTTTGTGGGCCACGTTTATGCTAAAGAGGATGACCAGACTTCTTTACAACTGGTAAAAGAAATGTGGGAGGAAAAAAAGGTGGACATCTGGAACTATGGGGGGTGCCCTACTGGAATGGTATTGCGTGGTACTCCCACCTGGAGATGGCTCCTGCATTCAAAGATACACTACTTCGAATCAAAAAAGCGTTAGACCCCAACTGCATATTGAACCGAGGAGCCTTCAACATTGAATATTAATGGATCACGATATATTGACAGGAAATGTCACTGGAGATATAATGTGAAACAAATCGCAATTTACAGTGTGAAATAAATTGTAATGGAATAATATACAATAAATCACAAATGAGAGCTACAAGTATTCCCCTGTGAAAAACAACTGTACCATCCTCCCCAGGATTTCATCCTGGTTTTGCACCACTCTCATTTCACTGCGTATCCACTGGGCAACATCCTTTCTCACGAAGGGCTGGATCACTCTCTCATCCAGGAAAATGATGGCTGCCTTGTCGGTGAGCAGTCGGTGTGCTCTGCCCGCACCTTGGCTTAACTTCCGATGAGCTGGCAGATAATACCCGTAGTACCTACCCTTTGCTGGAAATACTTTTTGGTAGTATCGTACCTGGGCTTCAATCCGGGCTGTGGGCTGCGCATACGGTACTCCCACGAGAACCACTGCATTCATTTGATCTCCAGGAAAGTCTTCACCTTCTGCATTTCTCCCTCCCATGACTCCCAGTAAGACAGCACCACCATTCTGTGGGGAGGCTTTGAACGCTTTTACTAATTCATCATTCTGCCTAGAGGTGTACTCTTTTTTTTCCATGTACACTGGTTTCGGCGATATTAACTTGAGCCCTCCAGATAACAACCCGTTCAAGACCTCGTAAGAGGCAGTAAAGACTCCCACATTTTTGGGCGTGTTTTCAATGACTTCACAGGCTTTCAAGGCCAACTTCCGGTACATTTCCTGGCTGCGGAAATTTCCTTTTGTGGTAACACCCTTGGCAGCTGCCACAAAGATGTTGGACTTCCGAAACGGGGTGGGAAAACTTTTCATCTCATAATTCTGTAGTCCCACTACCTCTGCGAAAGCAGATAAGGGCGTCAACGTCCCGGACATAGACACGGAAGCATACACATTCCCCAAAACCTGGGTAGTGATATTCCGAGGGTCCAAATCCACGATCTCCAGCCGCAGCGCGGGGTGGCCCCTCCTGGTGTAGAACTTTTTTATCAAATAGCAGTAGTCTTCCCGCTCTTTAACGTCCAGCCAGGATATCAGAAAGAATGCACACCCATGAATATATGAACGGGGAGGCTTTCCTTTTTTGAGTCTATCTTTCTGGACTTCTTCTCCAATCTTTTTCATGTATCTGAATAGCTCTAAAAGTCTTTTCTCATCTCCAGGTAGTCTGCTTATTAATTCTGAATAGCTTAGGAGAACTTCATCTTCCAGATCGTACTTTTCTGCTATTTCCTCCATGATCTGCTCCAGTAACTGTAGTAAAAGCAATATATCAGGTTCACTGTACTCCATTGCCTCTCTCTGCGCTGCTCTCAAGGAGACTGTTGACACCATGTCTGATCCTAATCGGATGGCCAAATCTGGCAAATTGTGAGCTTCATCCAAAACCACGAACATGTCCTCCATGTGACATCCAACCATCTCCAGAAAATTTTCTCGAATTGCAGTATGAAATAAGTACATGTAAGAACAGGCCACTAAATCCACGTTCTTTGCCACTTCTTTGACAAAGTCGTAGGGGCATATCCCTGCACCCATGCAGATGTCTAAGACTTCAGAAGAGTATGCAGGTCTTCTGGAGAGGGCAATCTCCATTTCGTAGACTTGATCTTGGTTTTCCTTGAATTTTTTGTGGTAATCGCATCGCTCTAACCCTCTCAACAAACGGCATAAGTACAAGGCGGACGCAGTATCCATGGCATGGTTCTTCACTGTAGGGTGCAAACACATCTCCCGCCTCCCTCGAAGCGATATTCCAGATACTGGATAGGTTTCCGAGACAGCTTTTAATTCGTCAATGACTCTATCCATTTGTTTGTGCGTCCTGCAGCAGTAGATAATCTTCTTACCTTTCTGGTCAGCTAAAGGGAGTAAAGCTGATAAAACACAGATAGTCTTCCCAAATCCTGTTGCAGCCTCGAACAAGACGTTTCTTCCCCTGGTTCCTTCAGTTAGTAACAACTCAATGAGCTCATTTTGGTACATCCGCATTTCAGGGTAGGGGAAGTAGTTCTCCATGTGTACACCTGCCAGGTTCACTAAAAAAGGTATGGTTATCTAAAGAGTAACAGTGGTAGTAATATACTTTTAGAGAGCAGAGGAAAAGTATTGCAGGAGTGATAAGAGGGCCTTGTGTAAATCTTCTTGTACAGTAATTAGCAAACCTGAATCTACTAGAGTAATTCGAGTATAGATCTCTGGTCTGATTTTACTCTAACCCTTTCGATGTCTTTTACAGTGATTCCAAGCTCATTCAGAACAGCAGTGTGAATATCTACGGTTCCTGTAATATCTTCAAGAGTAACGACTAAGGCAAAGCGTTGATTGTAATCGATGTACTCTAGAGCTCTTGGATAATGTGGAATAATATGAATATCCCAGTCCTCACCCCAGCCTGCTCTTTGCCACTCATAAATGGTAACTTTTACATTATCCCACTTGTTGTTTCTATTGTCATATATCCAGTTGGCAAGGGATGGATTCTGAAATATTCTTTCCCCTGTTCCTCCTTTATGCAATTTGAAATCTAGTGCAGTCAGAACATAATATTTTTTGCTACTGTCAACGGGAGGATTATACACCAGAATAATGTAGAGTCGTTTTTTACCTCGAATTTTACCCATTTCTTCTGGCATCCGAAACTTGACAATCTTCTCATATTTCATATTGACAGAAGATTCCAAGTAGTACGTGACTTTGCAAGGGGTTGAATTCAAGGCATTTTCCAAGATTGGCATGCCGTGCCCAAGAATTCGCTTGTTGCGCCTCGATAACTGTTTATAGTCGATCGAATTCACAAGTAGTGCCTTGATCAGGTTGGGGCTCGCTCTTGGAAATTTCTGCATGAGTTTTGCAGCGTGACGGCTGACAAGGGCAGTGGCAAAGCTCGTTCCGTTTTCTGCGGTAAGATAATCATTTTCGAAAGCAGAGTTGAGTGAAATTGTTGAAATATTCACATCTTCATAAACATGAACACCATTCGGCCTCTTAACATGGGCAACATTTCCATCGAATTCCACAAAATCTGGCTTGGTTCTACCTTCTGGAGTAGGCCCTCTCCTGGTAAAGGGCGAAGGCTCATTTGGTCCTGCAAGGGAGACTGATGATCCTTTTCTTACAATAGATCCTACCGTGATTGCATTGCAGGATTCTCCAGGCTGTAACAAAAGGGATTCAGTCTTTTCTAAGTAAGAAGGATAGTTTTCCCCCTTATTAATAAACTTCTCAATTTCATTAAGGCGGATATTGCCCGTAGGAATACAAAACACAACATTATACTTGTGCTCAAGCTCATCGATCTTTGAGGCAAGTTCAGTATCCAACGGCCTGCAATAATCCTCTTTGGAAATGGACATATTGAATACCCTAGTCTTTCTGTAGAATCGTTCTACCACTTCAGGCAACGTATTTTCCAGATCTATTGGGTCACCATCTTTATTCATGACTTTGGCAACAGCTATCTTTGTGTCGGGGTGACGTATGTTGTGGAATGAATTGCCATATGCAACCAATCCTGCAACAAAGGTACCATGTCCATCATTGTCATAGCCATCTTGAGTTTCTTCTGTAAAGTCAACCACTTCATCTATGACACCCTGGAGCAAAGGGTGGTCTTCCACCACTCCCGAGTCTATAACACAGACTGTGGGACTATCCTCCTGAATTTGAGGCTGAAATTCTCTTAGGTCATTATCAATCCCTCCTAAACGCGAAAAACCAATATGATAACGAGGGACTTTTTCAATTTTGGAAATTGGTTCCACACCCTCTGTTAACTCTCTGATTGAACTTAGACGAATTTTGACTCGAGCTTTAGCGCGTTTTTCACTTAAAGTCTCTGATATAAATTCTTCTCTTTTGTTTGTTATGTATTTCTTAATTGATTCAAGAACTTTAGAATATTCATCTTTATCAAGGTTGGGAAAGAGTCTTACTTCAACAAACATTAACTTATCTTCCGTACTATTCTTGATCTCATCTTCCAGGGTAGCTCCGATTTTTTCATCTGTTCTGAGAGGTTCGATGCTACTCAACTTCATGAGCATAGATTTGAATTTCATTTCCTCATAATGTCTGATCTTGTCAGCAAGTTCTGTTATCTGTGTATCTGGCAGCCTCACAATAGCTTTGTTATTATCAAGTACAATGAGGAGTTCTATTCCATTATTTAATAGGTCCCTTTCATTATAGTATACTTCATTTGTGAAAGCTATTTTGAAATAGAAATTATCTGTCTGGTATATCCTTCTTCTGCTCATGGAAACTTCAAACGATTCTTCGAGTCCTGTTGCTAATACTTTTGAATGTTCAGATAGGTTTTCTATTGAGGGAGGAATAGCTTTTCTTCCTGATTTTTTCTTTGTTTCGGTGTTACTTTCACTTAAAGGTATGTGATCTTTTTTTTCAAATTCAAGCAGGCTCTTTTGTTTCTTTCTTTTTTCTGGCATTTTAATCAACCCTCATGAATGTATCTATACACTGTTGTAGGCGATTTACCGACTCTTTCTCCAATTTCTTCTAAAGATAATCCTTCTTTCCGAAGTTCTACAGCTTTTCTTTTTAGTTCCTCAGTTCTTAGTTTTTTCTGAGTAAATCCATTTCTTTCTTCTGTAGCTATTTTTTGCTTAATCTTTTTATATTTTATGGTATCAATACACGAGAGAAAATCTTCCTCCGAAATAAAAGGGCTTTCTTCTGTCACAGCTTTTCTTGCTGCTAACCGTACCACCTTTTCGATATCTGACCCTGAGAAATTGTTTGTCTGGCTTGCTAGCTCACCAAAATCCACGCTATCCAGGGGCATGCTTCTTACATGAATCTGGAAAACTTTCATTCGTTCCCTTCGTGATGGCAAATCAAACCAAAACACCTCATCAAATCGTCTCCAGATAGCAATATCAAGGAGTTGAGGATGGTTTGTTGCTGCTAACAATAACCCATCTGATGAGAACATGTCAATATTTTGAACTAAAGAATTCACAATTCGCTTGATCTCTCCCAGTTCGTTCATATCATCTCTCATCTTGGCAATAGCATCAAATTCATCCAGGAACAAGATGGCTCTTTTTCCTCTTGCGAAATCAAATATTCTTCTCAAGTTGCCACCAGTTTGGCCAAGATATGATGAAATCAATGAATCAAGTCGTACATAAAAGAGATCGCACCCAAGTTCATTTGCAAGTACATGGGCACTGAGAGTTTTCCCAGTACCAGGAGGACCACACAGGAGGATCTTTGAAGGGGTGGAGATACCCCACGAGCGAAGTCTTTCTCGATTTCTGGTTTCCTTAGTCACACTGAGGAATGAATGTTGCAGTTCTGGAGAGAGTACTATATCATCAAATGTTTCCACTGGCCTTCGAATTTCCAACAATGGAAGCCCATTTTCTGCAGTAGGTACCTCTTCAAAGGAGAGTGACTTAAGTGAAGAGAGATGATACGTTGCCAGTCCTCTGCTTGCCCTTTTCAGTCGGTTTGCCACAAGGTTATTTCCTTTGGATTTTTCTTCATTAATAATTTCAAGTACTGCGGTTCGAAACGTATCTTCGTCTCCCCTCACATGAGATTCGATCAATTTGATTACTGTTTCTGATCTGACCACACAAACACCTTTCTTAAATGAGTAAGTAGAGTATATAAATGTTTTCATTTCGTTTTCATATGAAAAGAAAATGAAAGTACTGTTTTGAAAATCAAATGTTATGAATTTAGACGCGCTCCTAATCTCTTCGAAAAATTCAGGACCTACTGTGAACTATTGAATCTTGGTGTCAGAAATTTAATCTCTTCAAATATCAAAAATTAGAATAAATAGTAGCAAAAGACGAATTGTTACACGTGTAACAAAATTGGGGAACTACCAATCAATTGGATAACCCCTTCCAATTGACAATATTTAAAAAGCCTGTCACCAATCAACCTTCATGAGAGTTTACAAATGCCCACAATGTGGGTTTAGCAAAGCAACTGAAGATGAATTATGGGAATGCCCCAAATGCAGATCACCCTTACTGGTCAAGAGAATAGATGTGGAAAAAATTGAAAAACTGGTTTCAACTTACTTTACGTACACTGACTTCAAAGTGGAAGATTCTGTCATCATTTTTAAGATTCAACCATTTCCTCATGATTTTGAGACTATAAAAAATGCATTTGAAAAAGAGAGATACTACCCCTTTTTGAGAAAGAAGGAAGATCAGCAGTATTTGATTCTCGTGGAAAAGGTTGAACAAGGCCCACCAAACATTATGTGGAATGTTGTCCTCTTTGTGGCTACCATTGCTTCCACATTATTTGCAGGGTACCTCCTGTCATACGGGCTGGTGGCAGAAGGTCATATGAGCAACGTCTGGCTGGGGGCTGTGAGTTTTTCTGCAGGCATCATGTTCATTTTAGGAATGCACGAGCTAGGACATAAGTATGCGTCCCACAGGAATGGTGTGGATGCTACATGGCCGTATTTTATCCCTATGCCCCTCTTTATCATTGGGACTATGGGTGCAGTGATCAAGTCACGATCTCCCATGCCCAATAACAACTCCATGATCCAGTTGGGAGCTTCAGGTCCTCTGTGTGGGTTCCTGGTGGCAGTCCCCTTATTCATCATAGGGATAAAACTCTCATATGTGGTCCCAGAAACACTCCCTGTCCCAGGGGAAGGGATGATTGTCTACTTCGGTCAGTCACTTCTCACCGGATTCTTGGCAGAAACTCTGGTACGCGTACCAGAAGGATGTGTCATATCTCTCCATCCCTTGGCCATTGCTGCATGGGCAGCCCTCTTGGTAACGTCTGTGAATTTAATACCTATCGGACAGCTGGATGGTGGGCACATAGCACGGGCCATCCTCGGTGAGCGGTTGCACAGGATCGTCTCTTACGCGTTAATTGGGGTCATGGTGGTCATGGGGTTCCCGTATCACAATCCTTTGTTCGTCTGGGAAGGGTGGCTCTTCTGGGCACTTATTTTGTACTTCGTGATTATGCGGGCGGGGTCAGGAGGTTCCATGAATGAATTGGGTTCAATAAGTGGATTCAGCAAGCTTTTGGCATTTACTGCTTTAATAGTGTTTATTCTAACTGTCATACCCATTCCCTTGTCTGTTGTACAATAAAGAGTTGCATTAAGAACCCGATACAATCAGATCCAAAAATGTTAACCTTCAAGGTAGCTCTTCACTAAATTCAAGGCAGAAAATTTTCCCCCGCAAAGATACACATACATTCTCTCTCTCCCAAAGAGATGGTTGCGAATCTCCTCTGCATTCCAACCTCTCTCTTGGAGTTCTTTTACCTGCATTTCAAAGGTCCCCAGTGTTTTCACCTGCTGTGTTAAAGCGTCTTTCGGGTTCTTAAAGGGGGGTCCATGCCCGGGGAAGATTACGTCAATATCCAGCTCGGAGAGGCGGTGCAGGGAGTCCATAGCGTCATAGATCCTCACATCTACGTATACCTCTCTCGTAGGACCCCACAACAGTAAATCTCCCGTGAATGCCCATTTTTGATTAGGTTCGTACAAAGAGATGTGATCTGGAGAATGACCTGGTGTGTATAACACGTGGAAAACATAATCATTCACTTCAAGTGTTTTGGGAACCTCTTTAGGAGTCGAGGGTTGAGGAAGTCCGTACAGAAACTTCTGGATCATCATTTCAAGTTTTGGATTCTGCAATTTCTCAAATGCGTTAGGATGCGCAAAAACAAAGGGAAATGCATAATTTGACCCAACATGATCTGGATGGGCATGGGTATTCACCACTGTTTCAATAGTGAAGGGTGTTAAAACGTTCAAAAATTCTTCAGACATATTGGCTGCACCTGTATCAATCAAGAGAGTTCCGATAACGTAAGCATTAATAGGAAAAATCTGTCTACCAAAAAAAGCGATACTCATATCGATCCGCTGTACATCACCGTATGATTCTACCGCGATCATGTACACCGTTGGATGCCCCTGCTCATAAAGGTTTCCTTCACAAAAGACAATTAATCTATTCCTCTCTTCAGGTACCAAGCGTGGCATTGTTACAGGGTGGTTAACCTCCATATTCAAGTAGAGAGACAAAATCAGATTTTAATACCAAAAAGAATATATTGTGTGAAACGAAAAAGGAACCTGTGAGAAAAGATCCGTCACCTACCAGTAAATCACAAAATACTAAAGCTTCAGACAATCCTGTTGGATCAGAGAAAATCCAAAAAATCCAGAGAGGGAATCAGAACATAAAAGACCTTGTAAAAAGACTGGAAAAGGAAATGACTTTTAGAGAAATGGTGGAAGACCTGTATACCATCAGAAACGAGGAAGAATTCTTTGAAATACTCCACAAAAGGATGGAACAGATGGGATATTACAGGGTGACTCTGGGATTCTTTGATGAACAAGAGAGGTATATCACGCTCAAAAAGGCTAAAAGTGGATTAAGGTCTCCCAAACCCGTAAAGATACTGCTTGAGAAGGGGGATATCTTCAGTTCATGGATTAAAAAAGAGCCTTTCGTTTCAGATGACATGATAACCAAAAGAAAGGTGTACTCTTTTGCTGCATCAAGAATGTGCGCAGACATGAACCTGGAAGAACAGGGTTCAGTCATTGGTGTCCCCCTTCTGGTACACGACAAAGCTGTGGGAGGATTCATAGTAATGGGAGCATTGAATGAGGATGATCTCATAATTTTGGAAAGGCTTGGAAAAATAGCAGGTCATGCCTTACAAATGGTGAGAGATCATATCACACGTGAACAACAGATGGAAGAGTTCACAACATCCCTCAACCAGGTTCACCTCCTCCAGGAGATCAACAATGCTCTAAATTCCACCATGGACTTGGAATACATCCTGCAGATTCTCGTCAAGGGGCTGCATACTGTCTTTGGGTATGAAACTCCTTCCGTATACCTCTTAAGTGAGGATAAGAAGACTCTGGTGGTAAAGGAGCACTACATAAATTCGACCCTGGTGGATAAAGTGAGTCTGCTTGTAGGATTTCAGTTAAAGGGGTACCACATACCTCTTTTCGAGGGAAGTCGGCTGAAAAAGGCTATTGACACCAGGACACCATTGATCACAGGGGATATCCCCCGAATACTGACAGATTTTACCAACAGTGAATCGTTGAGAAAACTTGCTTTCCCCCTGTTCAAATTGGGGGCAGTCAAATGGCTGGCCGCTCTCCCCTTGATAGCGAATAATGAACCGGTGGGAATGCTGGTGGTAACCAAAAAAGATGAAATAAAACCAGAACATATTACAGACTTAGGAGGGTTTTTGCAGCAGGCCTCTCTAGCCATCAAGAGGGCTGAGCTTCACCGTAAACTGGAGGAATCATTGGAACAGGTTAAGGAAGCAGATCAGATGAAATCTCGCTTCATCGATATTTTTTCCCATGAGTTGCGAACGCCTTTGACTTCTTTGCGGCTGTACCTGGAGATGATCCAGATGGAAAAATATGGAGAAATCTCTGAAGAGCTAAAAAAGAAAATTGTATTGCTTCAGGAAGCCACAAACAGGCTGCAGAAGGTCATTGATCAGACGTTAACGTCCTCACAAATACTCAAGGAAAAACTGGTGTTGAACAAAGAGGACATGTCCATACAGGAGGTGATTGAGGATGTCGTTTCTCATTTGAAGCCCTTATGGGAAGAGAAAAACCAGAACATCAAACGAGAGTACAACTCCTCGCCTGTGGTCACTGCAGACAGAGAAGCTATCTGGAAGGTAGTAAGTGCTTTGCTGGGCAATGCTATAAAATATTCTGAAAAAGGATCTTTAATTACTGTAAAAATTTGCGATAATCCCAAAGAAATTACTGTAGCAGTCTCAGATGAAGGAGTGGGAATTCCATCAGAATATAAAGAGAAAGTCTTTGAGGAATTCTTTATAGTACCTTCACAAACAGAATTTGCCCGCATAGATGGGAGAACTGGACTGGGATTATTCATTGCCAGGGGCATTGTGGAAGCTCATGGAGGGAGAATCTGGGTGGAAAGTGGGGTAAAGGGATCTACTTTTTATTTTACCCTGCCAAAATCTGGTTAATCGTTGATTAGCCTTTGTGCAGCATTCAGGGTAGCTCTACTTAATTAACCTTGCACTTAGACCATTTCCACAGAAAGGGTACTAGGCTGCGTATCATCCACTTCCACTGGAATGTAGTCGCCCTTGGTCACATCAAAAGCTACACACACGTACGGGTCATAACACGTGAACTCCCCAGATCTTTCGTAAATATCTGCAATGCACCCTCCCTTGCACACTGGAGCAAATTCACAGTCTTTACAGATTTCTGTCTCAAAAACGCTCATAGCTCTCAATTCATTTAACAGTTCAGAGTTATTCCAGATATCAGCCACAGATCGCTCCCTGACATTCCCTAAAGAGACACGTTCCCCAAAGGCAGGACAGGGTGTCACCACACCATTGCATTTAATAGCTAATGCACCTGTGCCAATACCGCAGTTTGGAGGGGTTTTGCTGTATTTGAATTCTTCTTTCCCTGTCTTTCCCAGTTCTTCAAACTCAAATTCGCGGAGAGCTTCCATAACTTCCCGGAATTCTTCAGAAGTGAGACAGATCTCTTCTTCTCCAGCTCTTCCTGAAAAGGATATGGGCCAGATCTTGAATTCATTGATTTCTAGACCCTTGATCAGGTAAAGTATTTCCTTCAACTTTGTGTAGTTCACCTTGGTAACACTGGTTGAGACCTGTACAGGAATTCCTGCTTCACGCAGCAAAGTGATACCTCGAGTAGTTCTCTCCAGGGCACCTTCCATTCTTCTGAACTGGTCATGGGTTTCAGCATCGGGACCATCAATACTGATGTTCACCCGGTAGACGTGCAGCTCCTTTAATTTTTCAACGATCTCTGACGTAAGCAGGGTCCCATTAGTAAACAAAAGGATGGTCAACGGTTTCTTTCTGGCGTGCTCCATCAACTCGAACAAATGCGGGTGTAACAATGGTTCTCCCCCAGTAAAGGTAATTGATAGCAACCCTGCATCATATAGTTGATCGATTAACGCCTTAACCTCCTCTATTGATAGTTCCTCCTCCAATTGTATACCTGAATTGGAGTAACAGTGCCTGCATCGGAGGTTGCACTTTCTCGTGGTTTCAAAGGAAACATTTTCTATGCGGTGTATCATTTCTGCAGAAGGTGGAGGCTTTCTCGGATTCTCAAAAGGGGTTTCTGACACTTTAAGTAACCCATTTTTTACCATTTTTTCTGCTATACTGGACAGCCCGGGCCAGATGTCCTCTACCGGTTCTCCTGATTGTAGTGAAAGCTCTTCTGCAATCTCTCTAAAGGTTCTTGTTCCAGTGGCCAGCTTTAAGAAGTTGAAGACCGCCCTATTGGGATACTTTTTCTTTCCCGTTATAGTATTGTAAATGAGTATTTCGTTCCCTTGAGGAGTGATAACTTCGGAAGCAGAAATGTGATCTTCCAGCATAGGGTATGTAGTCAATTCCATAGGTACACCTCAACTTGGTGACGTTAGACACACTCTTATATAAACCTTGCGTATCTATTTTTCTTTGAGAGAAATGGACAGTGTATCCCTGATATATCAGAGTCCACTTAACATGGCATTGAGTAGATACTTTTGTTTTTCCGATCCAAATCAAAGCCAGAAATCTTTAACCTGCATGAGAGTGCAGACTGTCAAATTGATGCCAGTATTAATTCGTGAAGGATGAACGCTGTGAAATACCTAACGTGTTACACGTGTAACAAAGTGAGATAACTCCCAATAATTGGACAGCACTGGAATCTCCAAAACCTTATATAGTAACATCTCAAATGCGTTCTATGCGAATTGGTCTGGTTTCGAGGACAGACAAAGAGGAAGCCATACAACTAGCAAAGAAAGTTGCAGATAACCTCTCTCATCATGATCTGTATTACGATTCAGAGCTTCTGGATTTTTTGAAAGGAGATCCCATTACCGATGTAGATGTTCTGGTGGTTATAGGGGGAGATGGCACTATCTTGAGAACTGTTCGGAAATATCCTTTTCCTATTTTGGCTGTAAAAATGGGGAAGTGCGGCCATTTGTGTGAGGTTTTACCGGTAGATATTTCTTCAATAGAAGACATACTCACAGATCATACTTTAGATCAGAGAATGAAATTGGAAATACCAGAAATTGGTGAGGCCTTAAATGAGGTAGTGGTGAGGGCTGTGGCCCCTGACAAGGTGGCCAGGTTCAAGGTTGAATACGGGGGGCACTGTAACATGGTGGCTGGAGACGGGATCATTGTAGCCACTCCCACAGGGTCAACTGCGTATTCGCTGGCGGCTGGAGGCCCTGTCGTTGAGGAGGGTTGCCCTGTTTTTTGCATTACCCCTATCTGTTCTGTGGATATGACATCTTTTCCCTGGGTTGTATCCAGCGAACACGTGATTACTATTACAGTAATTGATAAGCTGTGTCATGTAACACTGGATGGAGATGAACCAGTTACGCTTTCTGCAGGGGAGTGTATCACGGTGAGGAAATCCAGGAATTATGTAGTATTTTGGAGGAAGAAAGGAGCATGAACTATGTTTTGGACGCATCGGCAATCATTTCAGGATTCGTGGAGAAGGGGTTTACCGTACCTGAGGTGATTCGGGAGGTGAAGGATTACTCATCTGAGTTTACCATGGAATCGTTGATAGTGTCTGGGAAGTTGGATATAAGAGAGCCCTCTTTGGGAGCTGTCCAAAAAGTGGAGGAGGCAGCAAAGAAAACAAAGGATATATTGAGCAAGGCAGATGTGCGGGTTATTGCTTTGGCACTGGATTTGGAGGGTTGTGTGGTGAGCGGAGATTATGGTATCCAGAATGTGTGTGGGGTTTTGGATATTCCGTATGTGTCTGCAGGGGTGGAAGGTATTGAAGAAGTATTTGAGTGGAAGTTCGTTTGTGTGGGGTGTGGGAGGGAATATGAGGAATACGTGGGAGAGTGTCCTTTTTGTGGGAATCGCGTGGTGAGAAGGAGGAAGGAATAACTGACAGAGTTCTGCAAGGGGTTAAGGGGAACCTTTTTATTTGTGGCGTACTAACAGGTAGTAGCCCCTGTGGTTTAGAGGATATAATGCGGGCCTGCGGAGCCTGTGACTCGGGTTCGAATCCCGACAGGGGCATGCTTTCCCTCGCTTTGAAGCTCTTCTCTGTTTTTATTACTTTGATCTTCAGATGGATTTATCTGTGGATGCTTATAAAGCTTTCCCATTGTCTGCATTGTGAAATGCTCAAAAAAGTGGCAGAAAATATTACAAAATACTATAAAATAATATTTTTGTTTTGAATGAATAAAAGCTCTAAATTCCTTGGCTATTTTATCGAAGGTTATACGCTGTATATTACGGAAAATACCTTTGCAGGTCATGATAATCCCTCAAATGTTTATACATGAAAGCTCTTCCATACAGTCTATTTGAGAAAATGCGAATAGAGCAGATGTTCTTTGTATTCTTACAGGTATAAAGAAAACAGAAGTATATGAATCGTGAAGGAATTGGCCAGGAAGTACAATGGAGACAATGGGAATGTGCCGAGAGTAATGAGAGACTATGATAAACTGATGGGATTGATTGAAATGAGTACATTCTTACACCAGAGCCAGAGAGTCTCTGTTTTAATACCTGTCAATGACAATGTACAGGAGTACTGTATTGGAAATGAAGATGATTTACTAGTAGGGTTTACCCTCTTTGAATCAGTACGAGAGACAACCATTACAGGGTTACCCCAGCCTGTCATTGATTTTTATGTTCATGTTGTTCTCCCTACAGAAGGTGAGGTAACCTACCATTCATTGATTGATGGGTACACCAAGTATTACAAGAGGACTATTTCCCAGGTGCACATAAAGTACAAGTTCATAGATCCTTTGGTTAGTACAGGTTATCTTTTCAGGGATCGACATCCTGTAGATGGAAGAAAGAAGATATTTGAAAAGAGGGTATCTGCAGAGGAAATGAAGAGAAAAACAAAGAAATACCAAACTTTTGTACTTAAGGATATATTTTCTGAGGATGAGCTGAAAGAGTACATGAATGGAATAAAAAATATACTACAAAAAAATGGAGAAAGTGAGGGGGTTGGTGAAGACTTCACAGGGGATGGAAATAGTTGGTTCTATACAAATGGAGATTTGTACAATTTTTTAGAAGAAGATAATTGTATTAAAGAAGATGCAAAAGATCAAAATGATGTAAAAAAGCAAAGCTGCCTAAATCTTGGTAATTCAGAAAGAATAAAACCCAAATGTGTAGTAGAAGAAGATCAATTAATAGACCAGTATGATGAAGAGACTGTTTTACAGCAGATCCCAGAAGAAGATACTAAAGTTGAGGATGTACTAAACAAGTTCAAGTATCAAAACAAGGCAGTGGACACCATAGTTGTTCTACAGGAGAAGGAAAAAGTCATTGCCGGATTCATTGACGGCCAAAGTTACATGAGAAGGTTATCAAGCGCCCCACGGAAGAAAGATCCTGATGTAAATAAACCTGGGCTCAATACCTGGACCTGCGGTAAGTGTGGTAAAAAATTCCAGGCTCAAATCCCGTACGAAGATTACGACGGTAATGCGATTTGCGAGGATTGTTGGAATAATCTAGTGGAGGGGATGAAATGATCTATTATATTAATTTGAAGGATTTTCTAAGAAAAAAGAGACTATACTTTAGAAAGGAGGTCGAAAAATGAAAGAAATGTATGTGCAATTAGGCCATTCATCCAAGAATCCTGAACAGCACTGTTTTGACGGAGATAGCTCTTACGTTACTGGATCTTTTGAGAACACACTGGTTCGTCTGTTGGGTGTTGATGCACCTGAAATCAGAGGCCCAAACCTGTACTACTTGAGAAAGAGTGGATTCTTGAATGGACTGGATGGCAGCCTCAGAAAATACTTAGAACCCAAGTTGACCAATGAATCAATAGGAATTCACAAGAACCTGGGATTTGAAGCCAGAGACTTTTTGGAGAGCATTCTAGAGGAAGAGCTTATCCTTTCTTTTGAGAGAGAGGTTTTTGATCGCTATGAAAGACCATTAGTGTATTTGTCAGCAAAGAACCAGGATACCTACAACTTGAAACTGGTACAAGCAGGGTACGCTATCCCTTACTTCATCTATCCTAATGCAGTCTCACTGACAGAGGAAGGAGAATTCACCTATGATACTCTTGAGAAGTTCCAGGATGCTGCAGTAAAAGCCAAGAGAAACAATCTGAGTATCTGGGAGTACATAGATCGTACATTGTTACCCATGGAACTTCGTTTTCTAACCAAAAGGGAACTACCTGTGAAGTACTGTGCAGATTTAGAAAGAAATCTCTTATATTCTCCCCAATATTACTTCAAAGTGCCAATTGAGAATCGTCTCTTCTTTTATCCTAAGGATGTCTTGACTGCTCTTCAGAAGAAATTCAGACCTACGCAAGATTGTGATGGATGGTTACATAAGGTATGGAAAGCTCTAAGGGAAGAAGAAAGAAGAGAGAAATAAAAAAAGGTGATATCATGGAAGAAGATAACAAAAAAGTCCAGCCCGTTCGGATTGAAGGTGTATGGAAATACCGGTACTGTCCCTACGAAAAAAGGGTCTATCTTACGTACCGGATAATTGATGTCATTCCAATGGATGATCCGTGAAATTTCAAATTCTTTTTACTTTTTGTTATACGTGTAACACAGAGGTCTTGACATGTATAAAAGATGAAAAACTTTATATGGAATGCAAGGTGTTTCATAAATGTGAATGGTACTGATGGTCCCGTTACAGAAATTGGAGGAATTCTACTCATCATAAGAATAGGAGTTGTAGCAGGAGTAATCCTTTCAGCTTTATACAGAAAAGATCCAGAAAAATCTCTTGAAAAAATGAGTATAAGAGATTTATACAAAAGAATCTATGACTGGCATAAAGAACATGGAAAGGAAAGGATAAAAGAAAAACGCGGACTTGATGATGCATACGAAAAAACATATTTGGACCTTTTGAGAGCACTTCCTCCGGTAGACAGAGCCACGCAAGGGGATATGGATTTTGTTTTTGGTGAAGTTTTAGGAATGTTAATGGAATGGTCATACAGCGAGAAAGATGAACATTGCATTGCCATGGGGACATATGCACGGGTTGCCTTTGAAAGACGATACACTGGAGTTTCTGATGAGAGATTCAGACAAAGCAGAAAAACATCAAGCCTTTTTGCTGAGTTTCAGTTTCCCAAGTGGATGGAAAAATACGAGGGAAAGATAGACCTTGTGAAAAAGCCTTCTTGGGAAACAGATTAGAAATGCAACAGAACAGTCACAAAACATGAATAGTAGACATTTCGGGTACAAGTATTCATGAAGCGATCTAGAGAAGATAGGTCTACTTCAGACTTTCGTTAAATCACAATGGTCTTACCTATTCTATAGACTACACGAAGATCCATAGAAAACCGTACAACCTATCAAGGATGTGCATATGAACTGGTTGTCAGAAATTCACAAGAACTATATTGACCTAAATCTTTTGATTCATTTAAGATAATGTTTATATATCCTATTCGTCTAGTCAAGTAAGAAAGTGATCATATGATAGAAGTACTGAAAATTGAATCATATGAAGACATTGCGAATTTAATGAGGAATCATATTGAAGAAAGTACAAGACTAGAATTTAAAGGAAAAATAGACAGTAATAATAAGGAGATAGCTAAGGATATTTCTGCCATGGCAAACGCTGAAGGAGGATTTATCGTTTATGGAATAGAGAGAGATGACAAGTATAGGGCCACATCTTCTCCTGGCATGATTAAGGAAAAGGGATCTGTAGAAAGACTTCAGCAAATCATAGGATCTCATATCTACCCTCCACTGACTGTAAGGATTCTTCAAATACCTGCAAGAGACGAAAAAGGTGATAATTCTGAAGGTAGGGAGTTCATTGTCATTAAGATCCCGCAAAGCCCGTATCATATCCACATGGTGGAGACTACTGGAAAGTTCTATATTAGAGCAAATAACACTGTTCGAGAAATGATTGAGGTAGAAATCGAAAGAATGTATGAGATGAGATTTAAAGAAAGAACAGAACGAGAAAATTTGTTTGAAAAAAAGGAGAAAGAACTACAAAATCCACAGAACATAAATAGATATATGTTCTGTGGATCTGTCTCTCATATACGGTATGGAATTCCCGTAGAAGTTACAGAAGAGCTTTTTGAAGAGTGCAGGAAAGGTTTTCATCCTAACATATACCGATATAAGCCTCGTAGCAGGGCAGTTGCTCCTTCTTATCCAAAGGAAGGTGGTCGGTTTTATGAAGACAGAGATGGAGGAGAATACTTGGAAATTAATAATGACAAATCTGCTTACTTTTTCATTTCAATTCCTGAACAAGGATCAATACCTTTTACAAATTTCTATTGGTTTATCTATTTTCTTTCAATTATCAACAGTTTTTATGAAAATATAAGTTATGAAGGAGGAATAACAATACTTCTTAAATTTGCAGGTACCAAAGGAATGTCGTATTATATGCCCTCTTTTGGTGGTTTGTCATACAATACTCAAGAAATAGTGGAGGAATCCATGAATATAAAGACTACTGTTGACTCAGTTCCTTTCAATCTGAGAGAAATTGCTCTCAAATTTCTTGAAGAACTTGGGAAAAGGTTACATGTTGATGAACCACTTGAAGTTTGGCAGGCTTACGTTAATAAACTAGAAGAATATATATAGATATCTTTAGAATCTTATAAAGGATATGTGAAAAAGTGAGTAGTTTTCCACTATAGTCCAATCTCTAGAGTTGAGAGTTTAAGAATAGAAGGTGCCCTTCTCTTACTGTTGTATAAATACTTAACTACTTGTGCCGGATTCCAATGCAACTGACCCAGAATCTCATACTAAGCAGAAGTTTTAAGTGAGCTGAAAAAAGGGAGT